>VOFH01000272.1_pt1 | contig 258000 bp, 388 predicted proteins | sample 5384091 | NCBI WGS metagenome assembly VOFH01 (sample SAMN12384727, study PRJNA508395) | human gut metagenome | isolation source: healthy gut G | host: Homo sapiens
TTGGCAATGAAGAGGATATGATCCGGGTGGATATGTCAGAATATATGGAAAAACACAGTGTTTCCAAGATGATCGGATCGCCTCCGGGGTATGTGGGACATGAGGATGGCGGACAGCTCAGCGAAAAAGTACGCAGAAATCCATATTCTGTCATTTTGTTTGATGAGATTGAGAAAGCACATCCGGATGTGTTTAATATTTTACTTCAGGTACTGGATGACGGACATATTACGGATTCGCAGGGAAGAAAAGTAGATTTCCGCAATACGGTTATCATTATGACGTCCAATGCAGGTGCCAAGGCAATCATTGAACCGAAGAAGCTTGGATTTACCCAGCAGGAAGACCAGAAGGCGGATTACAAGCGTATGAAAGCAAATGTGATGGACGAAGTAAAGCAGTTATTCCGCCCAGAGTTCCTGAACCGTATTGATGAGATCATCGTCTTCCATCCGCTGAATGAGGACAATATGAAGAAAATCGTAGGGCTGATGTGTAAAGAAGTTGTGCAGAGAGCAAAAGAGCAGCTTGAAATTATACTGGTTGTGCGTGATTCTGTGAAGAAGCATATCGTTGAGACCGGAAGTGACAAGAAGTATGGTGCAAGACCGCTGAGAAGGGCAGTACAGAGCCAGTTGGAAGACAAACTTGCGGGAAGCACTTTTTGAATGGTGAGATCAAACGTGGAGACCATGTGGAAGCCGGTATTTCTAAAAAGGAAATAAAATTTACAGTCAGAGAGATAAACAGCTAGCAAAAGAAGAAGTTTTATTATATAATAAGAAAAAACGGTTCGGATGTGGAAAATTCACAGTCCACAAGTCGAAAGAGAAAGACCATTAGGAGGATTTGAACAATGACAGTAGTCAAAGAGCTTATCAGAAGTGAATTAGACGGAACACTCAGTTTCGGTGATTACACTCTGGATACAAAGACAAAAAGGATGGATTTGAATTTCAGGGAGATATATATAAAGTAAAGACATTTAAAGAGATTACAAAGCTTGAAAAGAATGGAATGTTCGTATATGAATCTGTTCCGGGAACTGCAGTAGAGCATTTTGAAGTATCAGAAGATGTGATCTCATTCAAAGGTATCAGGGACAGGAGATGCACAGATCACACTGGAACTTGAACCGGATACAGATTATATCGTATATATGAATGATATGAATGTTGGTGATATGAAGACAAACTTAAGCGCAAAGCTTAGTGTAAGTGCGGAACTTGGAAAAGAAAGCGTTGAGATCAAGGTTGTAAGAAAGTAGGACAATGATTACAGCAAGAGTTGTTTGAAGTACATAGGTATTTAAGAAAAGTAAAAGAGTCTGCTTCGGCAGGCTCTTTCTTTACCGAAAGTATATAAACTGGGAACAGGCAAGAGAAGCAGTTGGTAATTTTTAAGATATATAAGGAGATGGAATATGGCGAAGGCAAAAAGTCGGTTTTTTTCTGCCAGAATTGTGGGCATGAAGAATCAAAATGGCTGGGACAGTGCCCAATGTGCAAGGAATGGAACTCTTTCGTGGAAGAGTGTGTGACAACGTCGAATACGGCAAAGCAGTTAAAGCGGCAAAAGAGATTCGTATTGTACCATTGTCAGAAGTAAAGACAGAGAATGAAGAGCGGGTGACAACCGAGATTAAAGAACTGGATCGTGTACTGGGAGGCGGAATCGTACCGGGTTCCCTGATTCTGGTAGGCGGTGATCCGGGAATCGGTAAGTCAACGCTGCTCCTGCAGGTGTGTCAGAAACTGGCAAAAAAAGAACGAAAGGTTTTGTACATATCAGGGGAAGAATCGCTTCGCCAGATTAAATTGCGTGCACAGAGGATGGGAGAATTTAATGATCATCTGCTTTTGCTTTGTGAGACTAATCTGGAACTGATCCGCAATGTGATTGAAAAGGAAAACCAGATACCGTGATCATTGATTCGATTCAGACAATGTACAGTGAAGAAGTCGGTTCCGCACCGGGAAGTGTGTCGCAGGTCAGAGAGGCAACAAATACGCTGATGCAAAGCTTGCAAAAGGGCTTGGGATTTCGATTTTTATTGTCGGACATGTTACAAAAGAAGGAACTGTCGCCGGTCCAAGAGTATTGGAACATATGGTAGATACGGTTCTGTATTTTGAAGGAGACAGGCATGCATCTTACCGGATTCTTCGAGGAGTGAAAAACCGTTTTGGTTCCACCAATGAAATTGGTGTTTTTGAAATGCGAAGAGATGGTCTTCGGGAGGTAGAAAATCCGTCAGAATTTATGCTGAATGGGCGCCCGGAAAATGCATCTGGATCTGTTGTGGCATGTTCTATGGAAGGAACACGTCCGATCTTGCTGGAAATCCAGGCGCTGGTATGCGAAAGCAATTTTGGAATGCCAAGAAGAACAGCAGCAGGAACAGATTACAACAGGGTGAACCTTCTGATGGCGGTTTTGGAAAAAGGATTGATATCATCTTGGAAATTATGATGCCTATGTGAATATTGCCGGAGGTATCAAGATCAATGAACCCGCGATAGACCTTGGAATCGTGATGGCGATCGTATCAAGCTATAAGAACAGACCATTTGATGAACGGACGATTGTGTTTGGAGAAGTTGGATTAAGTGGAGAAGTCCGTGCGGTAAATATGCCGGAACAGCGGGTGGCAGAGGCGAAGAAGCTTGGATTTGAGACGTGTATTGTGCCGGAAGTATCTCTGGATAGCGTGAAGAGTATTGGTGGGATCAAAATCATTGGAGTGAAAAGCATTAACGAGGCAATCGGACTGATTGAGTAGGAGAACATGTAAAGAGGAAACAGGATAGATGTGATAATTTCTGTTCCCTCTTTTACATAGCAATGATGTTGGGGTCAAAAGGTATTTTGACCCCTTTGATACCAGATTACTACGTGCTTTGCACTCTCGCAGTCTTCAAAAGCATTCGTAATCCGCTCATTTTTCTTTGAAAAATGGCTACTTACTCATGTTTTTGGCGGATCAAGAGGTCAAAAAACCTCTTGCAAGCAAGCTTGCATCGGCTTTCTGACCTTTTGACCCTGGTATCATAGCAATTACGAAATTATAAAAGTTAAAGGTCTTTAAAGATTTCGATTCTGGCGAGTAAGGAAATAGCTTACTTAAGCGGAGGACTGAACTGAAGCATCAAAATGTCAGAATATTCTGAATTGCGCAAAATATAAAAACAACATTGACAATTCCGGAAAGGCGTGGTAAGATAACATTCGTTCGCTGGTCGAGACAGAGACTAAGGAGTGGCATGCAGAGGCAGAGCGGATGAAAAATAAAAAGTTTTGCATAAAAATTCGAGCATGAGTATGGAAATATTCAGACGAAAACTTTGAAAAAAGTAAATTGCAAAAAGAAATCAAAAAGCTGTTGACAAGCCTTGATGAATATGCTATTCTAAATAAGCTGTCGCGTGAGGAACTGCTTCACAACAGCAAAAAAAATAAAAAGTTGTTGACAAACATGAAACACTTTGATATAATATAAAAGCTGTCGCATGAAACGGCAACGACAAAAAAAGAACATTGATAACTGAACAATAGACAACAAACCCTGAAAATTCTTTAAAGAGATTTTTCAAGAACGGACATCGAAAGATGTCGAACCAGAACAGTAAACAGGAACAGAATTGCCAAGCGATTCTGACCCGGATACAAACATTTTTAACGAGAGTTTGATCCTGGCTCAGGATGAACGCTGGCGGCGTGCTTAACACATGCAAGTCGAACGAAGCACTTATCTTTGATTCTTCGGATGAAGAGGTTTGTGACTGAGTGGCGGACGGGTGAGTAACGCGTGGGTAACCTGCCTCATACAGGGGGGATAACAGTTAGAAATGACTGCTAATACCGCATAAGACCACGGAGCCGCATGGCTCAGTGGGAAAAACTCCGGTGGTATGAGATGGACCCGCGTCTGATTAGGTAGTTGGTGGGGTAACGGCCTACCAAGCCAACGATCAGTAGCCGACCTGAGAGGGTGGCCGGCCACATTGGGACTGAGACACGGCCCAAACTCCTACGGGAGGCAAAAAGCAGTGGGGAATATTGCACAATGGGGAAACCCTGATGCAGCGACGCCGCGTGAGCGAAGAAGTATTTCGGTATGTAAAGCTCTATCAGCAGGGAAGAAAATGACGGTACCTGACTAAGAAGCACCGGCTAAATACGTGCCAGCGTACCGCGGTAATACGTATGGTGCAAGCGTTATCCGGATTTACTGGGTGTAAAGGGAGCGTAGACGGCTGTGTAAGTCTGAAGTGAAAGCCCGGGGCTCAACCCCGGGACTGCTTTGGAAACTATGCAGCTAGAGTGTCGGAGAGGTAAGTGGAATTCCCAGTGTAGCGGTGAAATGCGTAGATATTGGGAGGAACACCAGTGGCGAAGGCGGCTTACTGGACGATGACTGACGTTGAGGCTCGAAAGCGTGGGGAGCAAACAGGATTAGATACCCTGGTAGTCCACGCCGTAAACGATGACTACTAGGTGTCGGGGAGCAAGGCTCTTCGGTGCCGCAGCAAACGCAATAAGTAGTCCACCTGGGGAGTACGTTCGCAAGAATGAAACTCAAAGGAATTGACGGGGACCCGCACAAGCGGTGGAGCATGTGGTTTAATTCGAAGCAACGCGAAGAACCTTACCTGCTCTTGACATCCCGGTGACCGGCATGTAATGATGCCTTTTCTTCGGAACACCGGTGACAGGTGGTGCATGGTTGTCGTCAGCTCGTGTCGTGAGATGTTGGGTTAAGTCCCGCAACGAGCGCAACCCTTATCTTCAGTAGCCAGCATTTAGGATGGGCACTCTGGAGGGACTGCCAGGGAAAACCTGGAGGAAGGTGGGGATGACGTCAAATCATCATGCCCCTTATGATTTGGGCTACACACGTGCTACAATGGCGTAAACAAAGGGAAGCGAACCTGCGAGGGTAAGCAAATCTCAAAATAACGTCTCAGTTCGGATTGTAGTCTGCAACTCGACTACATGAAGCTGGAATCGCTAGTAATCGCGAATCAGCATGTCGCGGTGAATACGTTCCCGGGTCTTGTACACACCGCCCGTCACACCATGGGAGTTGGTAACTCCCGAAGTCAGTGACCTAACCGTAAGGAAGGAGCTGCCGAAGGCGGGACTGATAACTGGGGTGAAGTCGTAACAAGGTAGCCGTATCGCCGCTGGATCACCTCCTTTCTAAGGAAGGAAGTAAGGAAGAATGTTGATGAGTTATCAATTTCTAAGGAAGAAGAAGTAAGGAAGAATGTTGTCTATTGTTGAGTTATCAAAACTCAGATATTTCTGGTGGCGATGCGGTCAGGGGACACACCCGTTCCCATCTCGAACACGATGGTTAAGACCTGATCGGCCGATGGTACTGCACTGGAGACGGTGTGGGAGAGCAGGTGGCCGCCAGATTATAAAAAGCTTAATATGAAAAAGAAATGAATTGATCTTTACCAGTGATCAGAGATTAAAAAGGATTTTGGTTTCTGATGACTGATAAATATCAGTCAGACATGTACTTTGAAAACTGCATACAAAAATAAATCAATTCTCAAATAGAGAAAGACATCCGAGGTGATCATCACCGCAAGGTAATGATTAACTTACATCTTCGAGAAAACGAAGTAAAAAAACGACCTGAAATACCAACGCATGCAACGCTATGCATGTGTAACCGGATCCCATTCCCGTGGGAGAAGGGAGTTGGTTATGCTAGAAAGAGCGCAGGGTGGATGCCTTGGCACTAAGAGCCGATGAAAGACGTGATAAGTCGCGAAAAGCTTCGGGGAGGAGCAAATATCCGATGATCCGGAGATATCTGAATGGGGAAACCCGGCTGGACAGACTCCAGTCATCCATACGCCAATCCATAACGTATGGAAGGGAACCCGGTGAACTGAAACATCTAAGTAGCCGGAGGAAGAGAAAACAACAAGTGATTCTGTGAGTAGCGGCGAGCGAAAACGGAAGAGCCCAAACCGGAATGCGTGCATTCCGGGGTTCGGACCGCGTAATTGATCTGACAAGTTTAGCAGAATGGTTTTGGGAAAGCCAGCCAGAGAGGGTGAAAGCCCCGTAAGCGAAAGACGAGTCAGCAAGGCGGGATCCAGAGTACCACGAGACACGAGAAACCTTGTGGGAATGAGCAGGGACCACCCCGTAAGGCTAAATACTCCTTAGTGACCGATAGCGCATAGGACTGTGAAGGAAAGGTGACAAAGGACCCCGGGAGGGGAGTGAAAGAGAACCTGAAACCCTGTGTTTACAAGCTGTGGAACATCTTTATATGATGAACCGCGTACTTTTTGTAGAACGGTCTGGCGAGTTACGCCATCTGGCGAGGTTAAGTTCTTAAGGAATGGAGCCGAAGTGAAAACAAGTCTTAACAGGGCGTTAAGTCAGATGGAGTAGACCCGAAACCGGGTGATCTATCCATGTCCAGGATGAAGTTGCCGTAAAAGGCAATGGAGGTCCGAACCCACATCCGTTGAAAAGGGTGGGGATGAGGTGTGGATAGGGGAGAAATTCCAATCGAACCCGGAGATAGCTGGTTCTCCTCGAAATAGCTTTAGGGCTAGCCTCATGAGAGTCTTTTGGAGGTAGAGCACTGAATTCCCGCAGTGGGGGCGTCAAAGCTTACCAAAGGATATCAAACTCCGAATGCCAGTAAGATGATTCATGGGAGTCAGACTGCACGAGATAAGTTGGGCAGTCAAAAGGGAAAGAGCCCAGACCTGCAGCTAAGGTCCCAAAATGGGTGTTAAGTGGAAAAGGATGTGGGATTTCAAAGACAACCAGGATGTTGGCTTAGAAGCGACCATACATTAAAAGAGTGCGTAATAGCTCACTGGTCGAGAGGTCCTGCGCCGAAAATGTCCGGGGCTGAAACACACTACCGAAGCTCAGGAATTAACGTAGTTAATTGGTAGAGGAGCATTCTTAAAGGGAAGAAGCAGTACCGGAAGGAGCTGTGGACTTTTAAGAAGAGAGAATGCCGGAATGAGTAGCGAGAGGAAGGTGAGAATCCTTCCGGCCGAATACCCAAGGTTTCAGAGTAAAGCTGATCTGCTCTGGGTAAGTCGGGGCCTAAGGTGAGGTCGAAAGACGTAGCCGATGGACAACAGGTTGAAATTCCTGTACTGCAGTATAACAGAACTGTGGGGACGCAGAGGAGAGCACTAGCGGGAATGGAATCCCGCGGCAAGCGAGGTAGGAGTCGCGCTGGCAAATCCGCGTGACAATCCGAAGACGTGATGCATACCGAACTGAAGTAGGGAAATGTGTGAGCCAGCTGCCAAGAAAAGCCGCTATTGTTTGTACTGTACCCGTACCGTAAACCGACACAGGTAGGTGAGGAGAGAATCCTAAGGCCGACGGGAGAAGCATTGTTAAGGAACTCGGCAAAATGACTCCGTAACTTCGGGAGAAGGAGTGCCAGTGAGAGCTGGCCGCAGAGAATTGGCCCAAGCAACTGTTTAGCAAAAAACACAGGTCTATGCAAAACCGTAAGGTGAAGTATATGGGCTGACGCCTGCCCGGTGCTGGAAGGTTAAGGGGAGAGGTTAGCGCAAGCGAAGGTTTGAACTTAAGCCCCAGTAAACGGCGGCCGTAACTATAACGGTCCTAAGGTAGCGAAATTCCTTGTCGGGTAAGTTCCGACCCGCACGAAAGGCGTAATGATTTGGGCACTGTCTCAACAACACACCCGGTGAAATTGAAATACCAGTGAAGATGCTGGTTACCTGCGCCAGGACGGAAAGACCCCATGGAGCTTTACTCCAGCTTGATACTGGGATTCGATATTGTATGTACAGGATAGGTGGGAGGCGAAGAAGCATTGACGCCAGTTGATGCGGAGCCGCTGTTGGGATACCACCCTTGCAGTATTGGATTTCTAACCAGCAGCCGTGACCCGGCTGGGGACAATGTCAGGCGGGGAGTTTGACTGGGGCGGTCGCCTCCGAAAGGGTATCGGAGGCGCTCAAAGGTCTCCTCAGGATGGTTGGAAACCATCCAGAGAGTGCAAAGGCAGAAGGAGGCTTGACTGTGACACCGACGGGTGGAGCAGGTACGAAAGTAGGACTTAGTGATCCGGTGGTATAAAGTGGGATTGCCATCGCTCAACGGATAAAAGCTACCCTGGGGATAACAGGCTTATCACTCCCAAGAGTTCACATCGACGGGTGGTTTGGCACCTCGATGTCGGCTCATCGCATCCTGGGGCTGAAGTAGGTCCCAAAGGGTTGGGCTGTTCGCCCATTAAAGCGGTACGCGAGCTGGGTTCAGAACGTCGTGAGACAGTTCGGTCCCTATCCGGCGTGGGCGTAGGATATTTGAGAGGAGCTGTCCTTAGTACGAGAGGACCGGGCTGGACTGACCGCTGGTGTATCTGTTGTTCCGCCAGGAGCATGGCAGAGTAGCCAAGTCAGGAAGGGATAAACGCTGAAGGCATCTAAGCGTGAAGCCCCCTCAAGATGAGATATCCCAACGCAAGTTGTAAGACCCCTTGAAGACGACGAGGTAGATAGGGCAGGGGTGGAAGTGCCGTAAGGCATGGAGCTGACTGTTACTAATCGGTCGAGGGCATAACCAAGAAGGTAGGACAGGGTAAAGAATGGATGGAGTAAAGATTTCTACAATTGTCTGGGAACTTTTGAAAGAAGAAGGATATGATGTAAAGGCGAATGAAAAGTTAAGTATTGCATTTTTATATGGATTGTATACAGATACTTCTTCCTATGTAGATTTGTACAAGAAGCATGACATTGCGATGCGCGATGAGTTAAGCAAAAGATTATCCGGAACTGGAACGGTTAAAAAATCATCCATGAGTCTGGAGGACCTCATGATTGCAGGAGAAGCTTTGTACCATGCATATTTTGATAAAGAGAAGCAATATCTTTTGATCAGTGCAATGCATTGTGAGCAATCAGTGCTTGGAATCATTGGTGATATGGCAATAAAGGTTGATGTTGCCAAAGTTAGCATTGCATATACGGATATTGACAGTGGATATCAGGTTTCAATAAGAAGTGCGGATCGGGAGTATCTTGCAAATGAAGTGGCAGAAAAGCTCTGCGATGGAATCGGAAGCGGTGGTGGCCATATAGATAAAGCCGGCGGTGTGATTTCAAGAGATTGTATCTGCAAAAGTTATGCAGGATGGGAAATTGCAGACATTATCAAAGAGAGAATGGAAAAAATCATGAAATAAAAAAGAAACAGTGGTTTACAAAAAGGAAGTAAACCGCTGTTTCTTTTCTATAATGATGTTAGAATTCCCTGTTCTGATAGAATTTTATGGATAGAATCCAGGAAATCATATACAGTAATAAACCTATGAAAAAAGAATCAAAATATAGTAACTTCGGAAAGGGAAATGTGCAAGTCCGAGAGACAAATTTTTTATGAAAGATTGCAACCAACCAAGCAATGCGAAAAATAAAATAAATCAATATAATAAGCAAACCGACCTTTCTCAGCACCTAGTTTGAAGGTAAACGGAAACATAAAGGCAGGTGGCAGTAATCCGGCTATAAAGATAATTGTAAAAATAGTAAGAAGACCGGAAATATAAAAGTTGTGTCTTATAATCATGTTGATTATTTGCACAATTTCAACAATGATGGCAGAAAGTGTAAGGGTACATACTGTTAAAATATATTTGGAGGATACAATTTCTTTTCGGCTACAGGGAAAGGTACAGGCATAGAGACTCCAATTTGATTTTTCATCGTAAGAAAGCAGGTTTACCGGGATAATGCTGGAAATTGTAATAGGATATAATGCAAAAACAGATTGTTATTCCATGTTCCGGCAAAGGAAAATACAATAATCAGAATAAAAAATAAACGACAATATTTTATCATCAGATAAAGATCTTTACGAAGTAATCCTTTCATATTCAGTGAACCCCTTTATCATAAAAAATAAACAAATCTTCTATACTGATCGGATGTACCTTAAATCCTTCCGGAATCTGATCTCGAAGAACTACTGCTTCTACATTGTAAGAAGAGTATTTGACTCCGATGACCGCAGATTGATCGAGTTCCTGAAGCTGTTCCTTTGTACATTGAATGATACCGTATTTTTCCAGAAGCCGGTCTTTTTCTTCGAAAGAACAAGGTTACCTTTATGAAGAAAGGCAACATAATCACAAATTTTCTCCAGATCACTTATAATATGGGAATAAATTAAAATTGCATTAGATTCATCGCTGTTAGAATCATTGAAAATATCAAGGATTTCATCGCGCATTACAGGATCAAGACCGCTTGTTGCTTCATCAAGGATCAGAAGTTTAGGATGATGAGAGAGAGCAACTGCAATTCCCAGTTTCATCTTCATTCCTTTTGAAAACTTACCAAATTCTTTTTTATTTGGAAGGTTAAATTTTGGAGATATTGGTCGTATAGAGAAGGATCCCAGTTGTGGAAAATATCCTTCATAATGCGTCCAATCTGTAAAGGAGTCAGGCATTCCTGAAAACCAACTTCATCTAATACAACGCCAATTTCTTCTTTCAAGATAGTAGTAGCAGAAGTGCAGTCTCTTCCCAAAATTCAAATCGAACCGCTGTCTTTTTTTATGATATACAGCATTAGTTTAATGGTGGTAGTTTTTCCGGCACCATTTTCACCGATGAGTCCTAAGATACATCCACTGGGAAGAGTGAGATTTAGATGATTCAGGGAAACTCCAGGATCGTTCTTATTCAAATCGTTTATTTCTAAAGCATTTGTTTCAAATGTGGTCATAAGCTATTCCTCCATCATGAAATGAAGCATCTCAGTAAGTTCCTGTTCGCTTAGATTACAGGAAGCTGCAAGATGTACTATTTTTTCCATGTAGTCTTCAATTTTTTCAGATTTGTTTCACGCAAAAGATCCGTATTAAGTGGAGCAACGAAACAGCCCTTTGCTGCAATCGTGTAAATGAAACCTTCTTTTTCCAGTTCATCGTAAGCCCGCTTGGTTGTTACGACACTGATTCGTAGATCTTTGGCAAGGCTTCGAATGGAAGGAAGAGCTTCGTCAGATGGTAATGTTCCACTTATAATTTGCGATTTGAGTTGTGTAAAAATCTGTTCATAGATGGGTGCACCACTTTTTGTTATCTATGAATATATTCACGTTTTCACCTCGCTTAAAATGTTATAACTGTGTATATACAGTATATACAGTTGGCAAAGGTGTGTCAAGAGAAACAATCCTGCTTGTATAGAAATTTGATTCATGGTATGATAACTTTCATAGATTAAACGGAATTACCAGTCGAATAATATCTGGAGAAATCAATGTATGAAGAGTAGGAGAATAAATATAATGATTTCTCTGATTAAAGTTAAGGTAGTGGGAGGAAGGAAAAATGCAGACTTTTGCGAATACAGGAATAAAAACGGAAGTTATAGACGAAATTATTTCATTTGCAAAAAAACATGATATACATTGTGTGATTCTTTTTGGATCCAGAGCGAGGGGAGACTTCAAGAGGACGAGCGATATTGATATTGCGGCAAGTGGTGGTGATTTTGATCGTTTTGCATTAGATGTTGATGAAGAGACATCCACGTTGCTGGAATTTGACATTGTGGACCTGGATAGAGATATGCAAGACGCCTTACGAGAATCGATACGGAGAGAGGGGAAAAATCTTTTTGAAAAAGTATGAAAATTTTTGTGTGTCATTGGAAAATATGAAGGATATTTATAATTACGAAGAACCGTATGATAATGTCGTTCTAACTGGTTTGGTTGGATTATATGAAATTACATTTGAGCAGTCATGGAAGATGATGAAAGAAATATGGAGATACATGGATTTGCAGAAGGAGCAACAAGTTCTCCGAAAATGATTCTCAGAACAGCATATAAAGCAGGTATGATAAAGGATGAAGAACTATGGTTATCTGCATTACAAGAAAGAAATAATGTAACACATTCTTATAACCGAAAGATTGCAATGGGGATTATTTAAAACAGAAGTTTTATAAAATGTTCTGTGAATTAAAAGAAGAAATTGACAGGAATTGGATATAGTAGTCAGGAGCATAAAATGGATACAAATGAAATTAAGATCCGCCCGGCAACCGAAGCGGACGCAGCAGAAATTTTAAATATCTATGCACCCTATATAACGGACACAGCAATTACATTTGAATATGATGTTCCGACACTGGAAGAGTTTACGGGACGGATTCGTCACACACTGGAGAAATATCCGTATCTGGTGGCAGTAAGAGACAGCGAGATTATCGGTTATGCATATGCAGGAGCTTTTTATGGGCGGGCTGCATATGACTGGTCGGCAGAAACTACGATTTATGTAAAGAAGGGTTGCAGTCACAGTGGTGTTGGAAAACTGCTTTATCAGGCACTTGAAACTGCACTGAAAGCACAGAATATCATCAATCTATATGCATGCATTGGATATCCGGAAGAAGACGATGAATATCTGACAAAGAACAGCAAGCAGTTCCATGAACATCTGGGATACCGTTTGATCGGAGAATTCCGGAAGTGTGGTTATAAATTTGGGCGTTGGTACCATATGGTCTGGATGGAGAAGATGATAGGAGAACATCCGGAGAGACCGGAGCAGGTAAAGAGATTTTCAGAAATATAGTGATGGAGATTAAAAAACGGGAGAATGCTGTTTGAAAATGCATTCTCCCGTTTCTCAATATTGTTATGAGAGCATCTCTTCGATCTTCGCCTGCATTTCAGCGACGGTATGCTTTCGTGACCGGGCACATTCCTGTGCCTGACAGCCGCAGATCAAACATTTGCGGTAGACGCCGCGGGAGAGTTTTTCTCCGTCTGTTCCAATCACATCCATATCAAAAAAGACGTCCGAAGGGATGGTTTTCTTCGAGTTCTGTTGTTAGTTCTTTAATTTTATCTGCCGGATAGTCGACTGTAAGAATAATTTCATTTCCAGTCTTCTCATCAAACTCAGTTTGGGTAAGAATCGGAATGTTCTCTTTTTTGTAATACAGCAAAAAGTGCTTCCTTTCCGGAAAGGAATGCTTTTTGATCTGTTCATTCGTCTTTATAGGTCCCGGAATATTCATGCAGAATGAAATCACTGGGCAATGATATCTTTGAATATATTCATTTTGTATATTAACGCGGCGCTCGCGGCAGGCGAGCATGTCGGTTAATACTACTTCCTGTCCTTTCATAGCAGATCCTCCTAATAATGAATAACATTTTCTTGTTGTCTGATCCGTTCGATTACAGGAATTGCTTCGGACTTTTGAAATAATCCAGTGTGGTTTGCGGTACCAGCTTCGAAAGGGTATCATAGTCACCATTTTGCAGGGCAAGACGTACATTGGAAGCGCTGATCGGTGTATCCTCACAGGTCTTTCTTGGGACAACGATACATTCGATGCCCTGTTCCGGTAATTTTCAGACATGATCCGGTTATAGATTCCGGTAACCAGGCTAGTAGGCTCTTCCCCTACGTAACGGCGAGTGATACCGAGCACCTTTGCAATCTGCGTAAATACCGTCAGGTCCAGCATGGCGTGGCTTTCAATCACTGCATTCTCATCTTTCTGGAAATAGCTTGGAAAAGTAGCATTGCTGATAATATATGGACCACTGTCGTGATAACAGATGTTTTCAAGTGTGCTGTTCCTTTCATGACGAGTTGTTTTCTGATCTTGAATGGAACCAGGCTGGCATCTTCACTGACAATGAAGAGATGAAGCAGATCATTTTCAGCAGCCGCTTTTTCTACAAGATACTGGTGTCCGAGGGTAAACGGGTTGGCGTTCATGACGAGAGCAGCAATCTTTCTGGTGGGAGTCTCAGCAGTCAATCCTTCTGGAAGTGTATCTTTTGCAAAAGTACGCAGATAATTCTGAAATCCGGTTTTTCGGTTTTCCATGAAGACAATCTGTCCATCGATCCGGGCAATTTCATAGAATCCAAGATCACCGAAGAACTTGGCAGAATTACATTTGGTGTAAAGAAAAAGGTGTGTATTCCCTCTTGAAAACTGAAATTCAATCAGATGAGAGACGATGGAATTCATCAGTCCTTCTCCCTGATGTTCATGGCTTACGGCAAAACATCGTAAGGTGTTGCCAAAACAGCTTCCTGTTGCGATAATGTGCATCTCATCGTCATACATGCCGCAGGTGTAATCCAGGTTAGCATCTCTGCGGATCCCTTCTGAGATAAGGAGCGCGTCCACTTCATCGTTGGCTTGCTTGTCAGAAGGATAGATTTGAGAAATATAATAATCTGACATAGATAAATTCCTTTCTGCACAGTAGCTCAAAATATTTGATGAAATTATTTTAACATGTGTATAGAAAATGTAAAGAGGAGCAAGGATTCAAGAAAGAAATCAGGCATTATTCTTAAAAAATACAAATTGGATTTATGTCATATTGATATGATCACAATATGAATTATGTAATTTACTAATAACCAGGATAACCCTATAATATAGTCGGATAAAAAATAATCGTATGATTTATAGTAAAGGAAGGATAGATATGGCAACCATTTTCCCAAGAGAAGAAAAAGCCGAGATGTTATTTGACAAGATTCTTGCAAACCCGGAGGCATGCAGGCGACTGAAAAGAACTTTTATGATGCCATTGATTCCGGAGATGAGTTTGTGACAGAAAATCTTCCCGCAAAGCAGTTCACCGCCGCATTATTCGATGCATATGAAAATAAAGATCTGACTGCATTTCTCATGGCTGTGTGCCAAAAACAGTATGTTCGATCTTTTAAGAAATGCTTTTCTGATACCGTTTAAATTTAATGCGGATGGACAGACAAATCCTATTTTTTGACAGATGAAGAAGGAAAGCTTCTGGAAAATCTTCCGATTCATGTAAAGGAAAAAGAATATGAAAAATTTCGAAAAGTTTATCAGAAGCGTGATAAAGTAAAAATGTATCTGGCACATGGATATAAGAAAAGGCATTGTTATGATTCAGAAACAATGGAAACACAGGAATATAAGATGGGAGAGCATGACGGAGTACTTCTGATCTATGAACTTCCGGATACCGTAAAAGAAAAAAAGACGGAGGCTGAAGCTTATGCAGCTGTGTGGGATATTATGATGGAACTTCAAAAGGAACTGCCAAATTCTGTGGTATATTACGGACAGGATTTCTTGCAGGAAGAAGGAAAAAGATTTGATGAAATGGGGGTTTTCCTTCCGCTGGAACACTTTTCTGACAGACTGGAAAGGCATATAGAAAAAGCGGATCAAATTGTATATGGTAAATAAAAAGATGCATCTGGTTGAAAAAGATCAGATGCATCTTTTTATTTAAAATTTTTTACGTGCAATAACGGAATGTTTTGTCCGTCAGAATTCTTGCAAAGATAAGTCCAAGAGGCAAGGCAAGAATGATAAGTATTGCGGCTGCAAACCAGGATGCAGAGGTTTGCAGAGACATCACTCCAAGATTATAGATTGCCCGGTAAAGATAAAGTCCCGGTACCATGATGACAATAGAAGGTACAGTCAGAGAAATTCTCGGGTAACCGATTTTGCTTTTTAATACAGAAGCCAGAATTCCGGCAGTCAGGGCACCGATAAAAGCTGCGGCTGCAGGAGGCAGGGAGGCCAAGTCTACCAGTTCAAGACGGAGTGTATTGGCAATTGCTCCAATGATACCGGCTGTGGCAGAGAGTTCTTTAGGACTGTTGAACATAACAGAAAAGCCGAACACCCCGCAGAAGCTGGCGAGAAGCCGGAATAGTATATGTTGCCAGAGTGTGAGAGAAAGAGGTGGGAAATCACTTGGCTTTAAATGAAGGATAAGTGCCATGATCCAGGCGGTCAAGGTTGCGACAAGAATGATGATCATTGCGTAAGCAAGTCGTTCCAGGCCGGATCGCATATCCAGTTTTGCAAGGTCGATTCCGCTGGTGATAAATGGAAAACCGGGAATGATGAAAAGCATAGAGCATATATATCCGGCTTCATGAGCAAGAGAAATGCCGAACAACAGTTCAGTTGTTTTTTAAAAGTGCAAACATAGATAAGGCAGGCGGCAGCAACAGAGGCAGTAATGCCTAAGAATAATGTGAAATGATGCTTAGTCAGTTTACATCTTACAAAGTTGCCGATACCGGCACCGAAAAAGCAAGAAGCATTTCTACCGGTCCGCCACCAAGGAGAAAGGTAAATGCCCCACAGGCAAATGCTTTGCGGCAAATCCGAGTGCAACTGGAGAGTAAAGGCCATGGATCCGTTCAATCTCATCCAGATAAGAATGAATCTGTTCACCGGAAAGATATTTTTTCCTTTGTTGGGAAATCGTTGATGAAGTTTTCCAGTCGGTTCAATTTCGAAGTATTAACACCGGTATTGGTCAGACACAGCGACTGTGAAAAACAGTTTTCACCGTCAAAACAGGTGTATTCAATGGACATCAGGCCGATGTCGGCGGTACAGCTGATTCCCAGTTCTCTGGAAAGGGTATTCATAGAGCTTCGAACACGCCATGCTCCGGTTCCACAGGAAAGAAGCATCATGCCACATCTACCGACAACGGAGGCTTTTTCAATTAGCCCGGCCTTGGTGATAGGAATGGTATCTTCTTTATTCAGTGCATAATCATGCCATAGAATGTCCATATGATTTTTTCTATTATGCCTTTCTTTGCATAAATTTCACTTCCTTTTGCTATACCAATAATACATGAACAATATATTAAATATGTATTATTGATATTGATTTATCATAATAAAGTATAATCATCGAAATGCAAAAGTCAATAGAAGAGTTGAGAAATCCTGAAAAAGGATACGGATATGCCAATGTGGATTTAAAAACATGACCGAGGCAATGTGCATAAAATGAAAAACCATTTTTTGTCTAATGTGTATAAGAAAAAGTAGGCAAAAAGAAAAGAGTGTGAAATATGTTAAGTTTTGGTTGCGATTTTCTATCTGATCATCGGAGTAATTGTGATGCTTTTATATGTTCGCTTTGAAAGACAGGAAGAAACCGTTTTGAAAGAACTGGAAAACAGAAGAAAAAGTATGTAGAAAACACCGGCAGTTTTAAAGTAATAAATGCTAATAAAAAATGCTAATAAGCAAGAAAGCCTGTTTTTCTTGACACTCATTATGTTCGGTTACGGTTATCTAGGATGCAAGATATGGTGCAGATGCGGAGAATACGGTATCCAAAGTGCACCGCTTTTTGAGAGTTTTATAAAACTCAGTTTACAAGAAAATAAAACAATGAGGTGTGAGAACATGCAGGAATTAAAACCGATCAAAGAAGGTAAAGTACGTGAGATCTATGACAACGGAGACACCCTGATCATGGTGGCAACAGACCGTATCAGCTGCTTTGACGTGATTCTGAATAATGAAGTAACTAAGAAAGGTACTGTTCTGACACAGATGTCAAAATTCTGGTTCGATATGACAGAAGATATTCTTCCGAACCACATGATTTCTGTAGATACAAAGGATATGCCGGAATATTTCCAGCAGGAGAAATACGAAGGCAAATCCATGATGTGCAAGAAGCTGAACATGCTTCCCATCGAGTGCATCGTTCGTGGATACATTACCGGAAGCGGCTGGGAAAGCTACAAGAAGAATGGTACCGTATGCGGTATCAAGCTTCCGGAAGGATTACAGGAATCAGACAAACTTCCTGAACCAATCTACACCCCGTCTACCAAAGCAGAAATCGGTGATCATGATGAGAATATTTCTTATGAGCAGAGCATTGCTCATCTGGAAAAATATTTCCCGGGAAGAGGAAAAGAATTAGCAGAAAAGCTTCGTGACAACACCATTGCGCTGTATAAAAAATGTGCAGAGTATGCATTGAGTAAAGGAATCATTATCGCAGATACGAAATTCGAGTTTGGACTGGACGCGGATGGAAACATGGTGATCGGCGATGAAATGCTGACACCCGACAGCTCAAGATTCTGGCCGGCAGATGGTTATGAACCAGGTCACGGACAGCCGTCATTCGATAAACAGTTCGCACGTGACTGGCTCAAAGCTAATCCGGACAACGACTGGACACTTCCGCAGGAAATCGTGGATAAGACAATCGAAAAATACCTGCAGGCATATGAGATGCTCACAGGCGAAAAACTTGCATAATTACATCACATGCCATGAGAATAAAATATGACGAAAAGGACCGGCGGTTTGAGACTGCCGGTCTTTTTGCACTGGTAAAACTGTCCAGTTTTGGTATAATCAAGACAGAATATCAGTTGCAGAAAAGAAAAAAGAAGAAAAAAGGAGATATTATGAAACGACCATTTAAGAGAATTTTATACGGTGGAGATTATAACCCGAATCAGTGGGGAAAAGAGATCTGGAAAGAAGATATGCGCATTTTCAAGGATGCCCGGATCAACAGTGCTACGATCAATGTATTTTCGTGGGCGAAGATCCAGCCTTCAGAAGAAATCTATAATTTTACAGAACTGGATGAGATCATTGATATGCTGAGCCGGGAGAACTATGATATCGTGCTTGCAACTTCAACAGGCGCGCTTCCGGCATGGATGGTAAAAAGATATCCGGAAGTAGCGAGAACGGATTACGAGGGACGACATCACAAATTCGGTCAGCGCCACAATGCATGCCCGAATTCTCCGGTGTTTCAGAAGTTTGCATCCCGTCTTGCAGGCAAACTTGCTGAGCGTTACGGGGACAATCCGCATGTGACCTGCTGGCATATCAGCAATGAATACGGTGGAGAATGTTATTGTGAAAACTGTGAAAAAGCGTTCCGCGTATGGTGCGCGCGGGAAGTATCAGACTCTGGATGAACTGAACAAAGCATGGAATACCGAATTCTGGGGACATACCATTTATGACTGGGACGAAGTGGTACTACCAGATGCACTTGGCGATGGGATCGAAGATGCTTTGCAGAACCGCATATGACGGCTTTTGCAGGTCTTTCCATTGATTACTGCCGGTTTAATTCAGATGGAATGCTGAATAACTTCAAGATGGAAAAAGAAGCGATCCGTAAGTTTGATAAAGAGACACCGATCACTACCAATATGATGGGAACCTTTAAAGGACTGGATTATTTCAAATGGGCGAAAGAAATAGATGTTATTTCGTGGGATAATTATCCATCTTATAACACGCCGTGGAGTATGGTGGCCATGAAGCATGATCTGATGCGTGGACTTAAGGATAAACCATTTATGCTGATGGAGCAGACTCCAAGCCAGCAGAACTGGCAGCCGTATAACTCCCTCAAGCGTCCGGGACAGATGCGTGCACAGAGCTATCAGACCATGGCACACGGAGCAGATACGATCCAGTTTTTCCAGCTCCGTCGCAGTGTGGGAGGATGTGAGAAGTTCCACGGTGCTGTCATTGCACATGCAGGAACGGAAAATACAAGAGTCTTCCGCGAGGTGAAGCAGCTTGGTGAAGAACTGGAAAGATTAAGTGACCTGATCCCGGGATCTGTAAATGAAGCAGAAGTTGGAGTGATCTTTGACTGGGATAATTACTGGGCTTTGGAATACACAAGCGGCCCGTCGATCAGTCTCAAATATGTGGACCAGATCCACCGCTATTACCGTTATTTCTATGAAAAAATATTGGCACCAGTATGATTCCGGTGGATGTGGATTTCTCAAAATATAAGATGGTGGTTGCACCGGTTCTTTATATGGTAAAACCGGGAATGAAAGAAGCACTGGAAGAGTATGTGAAAAATGGCGGTATTCTTGTGACAACCTATATGAGTGGTATTGTTGGAGAGTCAGATAATGTATACCTTGGCGGATATCCGGGACCGTTAAAAGAGATGGCTGGTGTCTGGGTGGAAGAAATCGATGCCCTTGCACCGGAACAGCATAACATCGTGACGTTCAAAGACGGAAGCCGGAGCAAATGTAAGATCGTATGTGATCTGATGCATCTGGAGGGAGCGGAGTCTCTTGGCGAATATACGGAAGATTTCTACGCAGGCATGCCGGCAGTGACCAGACATAGTTATGGAAAAGGAAAACTGTATTACATCGGAACCTGTATGGAAGAAGATGGAATTGCGAAGATTCTTTCCATGGCAGTAGAGGATGCAGGAGCAGAACCGGTTGCAGGAGCTGGAAACGGTCTGGAGATCGTGAAACGTAACAGAGAAGGAAAGAGCTTCTATTTTGTGATGAACTTCAGGGATGAAGAGCTGGAAATTCGGAAGAATTTGCAGGCAAAACAGATCTGCTGAGTGGGAATGCAGTAGGAAAAGGAGAAAAACTTCCGAAGTTTGGTGTGAAGATTGTAGTGGAATAAAAATTTAAGATTGAAAATAAAAAGGAAGCAGGAATTTCAGACAGGTGTAAGGCTGTCAGGGATTCCTGCTTCTTTGGGTTAGGCGGGAATTATTTAATGAAATTATTACTGTGACGGATGAGGATGCCTATGAGACGGAAAGACTTTCTGCAAAGACAGGAGGAATTTCGGTTGGAATTTCATCAGGAGCAGCGCTCTGGGCAGCGATCAAGGTGGCAAAAAGAGAGCTGAAAATGCAGGGAAGAATCTTCTTCTATTCTTCGATGACCTGCATTTCCAGAAAATCAAAATCAATTGAATCCACGAAACTGTCCTGATAGAATCTCGCTTTGGAATGCCGCTTGAATTCGTTGATATTCACATCCAGCCAGATCGGTTTTCTGAGATCAAATTCATAGCAGATCTCATCCAGAGCATTGAAAATCTTGTGGGTTCTTGTATCGTCACTGTCATCACAGATGGTGGTATCTTTGATCATATGATTGTCTTTAAATTCTTTTCCCCATAAGCGGAACATGGTAAAATCCTCCTTATAATAAATATGAAAAATGCCGGTCAGGCAAAGAATGTTTTTGTATCAAGTGATTTTCAGTATAGCGGATTTAGGGAGAAAGTAAAGGAGACAGATTTTATTCTATGATATGATGTGCTATATTGATACTAAAGTTTATGAAAGAAAGAGAATCATTCTCAATAACATGGAATAGAATAGAGAAAAAAGACAGGGAATTAGAAAATGTCTGGAATAAAACGAGAAACTATAATCCGGGTTATATTGGGAATCTGTATGATAGTTGTATCGATTGGTATGATATATGGTAAGTCAAAAGCTGGGAATGCAAATGGAAACGACAGAACTTATATAGAAGAATCAGAAAAAATGCAAAACAGAAGAAGGCAGAGAAAAGCGAAAACGACAGCACGGGATCAGCAAAACAGGACAGCACAGTAAAAACTAAGATGACAGAACAGAGGCAGGTATCGGGCACCGAAGCAAAAGCAATTGCCGAGGCAGAAGCTATCGAGGCATCCATCCAGCCGGGACAGTATCCGGTGATGGGGATCAGCAGTATCCGCGCCTGGCAATTGGTAAATTATTTTAAAGCGTATGGAAGCACTTATCCGGCAGAAGTTTTGACGCAGGGAGGTGCACCGGATATTGAGACATTTGCACAGATGTATTATGAAGAAGCCACGGCAGAAGGCGTCCGTCCGGAGGTTGCATTTGCACAGGCGATGAAGGAGACAGGCTGGCTGCTGCAGTATGGTGGGGATATGCAGATCACCCAGTATAATTTTGCCGGGATCGGGACGACGGGAGGAGGCGTACCGGGGAATTCTACCCGGATGTCAGAACCGGGATCCGGGCACAGATCCAGCATCTGAAAGCTTATGCGACAGACGAAGCACTTGTCAAGGAATGTGTAGATGACCGTTACTCTTACGTGACAAAGGGGAGCGCACCGTATGTAGAGTGGCTGGGGCAGAAAGAAAATCCGGAAGGGTATGGCTGGGCAACGGGTGAACGTTATGGATACGACATTGTAGAAATGATTCATGCAATGCGAAAATAAAAGAAATGTGTCAGATTGAGATTATCTAATTTATTAAAATACTATGAAGCTTGCCCGGGCTGTATAGATTTCAAAGAGAAAAATGGTATACTGATTTTACTTTCGGGACGAAAAAGGGAGATAGATTCCGGAGGGAAGTATACATAAAAAGGGGAGATTACATGCAGTCAGCAATGAAGTATTACGATGACGTAGACAGCTGGAAGACCGTCATGTTTCTTTACAATTCCGCATTGAAAGAAGTAGGGACGAAGCTGGAGATACTGAACGATGAATTTCAACATGTACACAGATATAATCCGATCGAGCATATCAAGACCAGGATCAAATCCGCAGAAAGTATTGTGAAAAAAGCTGAAGCGGTACGGATATGAGACAAGTATTGAGAACATGGTACGCTATGTCAATGATATCGCAGGAGTCCGTCTGATCTGTTCGTTTACATCCGATATTTACCGACTTGCGGAGATGATCGGGAATCAGAGCGACTTAAAGGTTCTGTCGATCAAAGACTATATCAAGAATCCGAAGGAAAGTGGATACAAGAGCTACCACATGCTGGTGTCCGTTCCGATCTTTCTGTCGGACAGTGTGGTGGATACGAAGGTCGACATCCAGATCAGGACAATTGCGATGGATTTCTGGGCGAGTCTGGAGCATAAGATTTATTACAAGTTTGAAGGACAGGCACCGGAGTATATCAGCCGGGAACTAAAGGAATGTGCGGATATGGTATCGGCACTGGATGACAAGATGCTGTCACTGAATGAAGCAATTCTGGAATGTCTGAAAGAAGGCGGTGAGAAGCCGGTTCCGGAGAGAACAGAAGAAGTGGATGCGGAGATCATTGAGAATCCTATGATCCGATAAAGAAACACAAGAAAGTAATTATAAGAAAGCAGGAGCAGTCAATTGATTGTTGAGGAGTATACTCAACGTTAACTGACTGTTCCTGCTTTTTTGACACCGAACAGAAAAAATCATATTTAACAAAAAACTTTACACAGCCAGGATTTCAGATTTTACAACCATTTTATATGATAGAGACCGTGAAGAAAAGAAAAAATAAAAACACATAAAACGGAGGATTTTAGTATTATGAAATTCAGAAAATTAATGGCAGTAGCACTTGTAGCAAAGCAATGGCAGCAACAATGGCAGTTGGATGCGGAGGATCATCATCTGACAAGAGCGCAGAGGGCAGTACGGATAACAGCAGCGCAGATAGCGGAAGTGATTTTGATACATCAAATGATATTACAATTGTATCCCGTGAAGATGGATCCGGTACAAGAGGAGCTTTCATTGAGCTGTTCGGAATAGAAGAAAAACAGTCAGACGGAACGAAAGTAGATATGACAACAACAGATGCGCAGATTACAAACAGTACATCCGTAATGCTTACATCTGTAGCAAGTGATGAGTATGCAATCGGTTATGTATCACTCGGATCTTTAAATGACAGCGTAAAGGCTCTGAAGATTGACGGAGCAGAAGCCACAGCAGACAATATCGAAAATGGTTCTTACAAAGTGTCAAGACCTTTTAATATTGCAGTGAAGAAAGATCTTGATAATGAAGTTGCAAAAGATTTTATGGCATATATTATGAGTACAGAAGGACAGGAAATCGTATCAAATGAAAAATACATTCCGGTATCGGATGTAGAAGCTTATGCAGGATCAAAACCATCTGGAAAATGTGTAGTAGGTGGATCTTCTTCTGTATCACCGCTGATGGAAAAACTGATTGAAGCATATAAGAAAGTAAACCCAAATGCAGACATTGAGCTTCAGACTTCAGATTCTACAACAGGTATGACATCTACGATCGAAGGAAGCTATGACATCGGTATGGCATCCAGAGAACTGAAAGATGACGAAGCTTCAGAACTTGAAGCAACAGTAATCGCAACAGATGGTATTGCAGTGATCGTAAATAAAGCTAACACGGCAGATGAGCTTTCAGCAGATCAGGTAAAATCAATCTATGTTGGGGATGTTACAACATGGGATGAAGTTTCCAAATAAATAAAAGAGGAAATTAAAGAATGAAATCAAAAGCATGGACTGAAAAAGTCATGCAGGGAGTGTTCTTCATTGCCGCCTGCACTTCGGTGCTGGCGGTAGCTCTCATTTGCATCTTCTTGTTTGCAAATGGAATCCCTGCAATCAGACAGATAGGATTTGTAAAATTTATAACCGGTGATATCTGGCGTCCGGGAAATGAACTTTTGGTATTTTTCCGATGATCATCGGAAGTATCTATGTGACGGCAGGAGCAATTATATTTGGTGTGCCGATCGGAATTCTGACTTCGGTATTTATGGCTATGTATTGCCCGAAGAAAATTTACAGACCGTTAAAGCAGCAACTGAACTGCTGGCAGGTATTCCTTCGGTTGTATATGGCTTCTTCGGTATGGTGATCGTTGTTCCGATCATCAGGGACTTCGGAAGAACTTTAAAAATGATGGGACTGGTTCAGAAATCCGGCGATGGAAAAGGAATCCTGACTACATCAATTGTACTTGGTATGATGATTCTTCCAACGATCATCGGGACAACAGAAAGTGCAATGCGTGCAGTGCCACCACAGTACTATGAAGGCTCGCTGGCACTTGGAGCAACCCAGGAAAGAAGTATTTTCAAAGTTGTGATTCCGGCGGCAAAGTCCGGTGTGATCACAGGAATCGTACTTGGAATCGGACGCGCGATCGGTGAGACCATGGCAGTTATTATGATTGCAGGAAACCAGCCTAGACTGGTCAATAATATTCTGCTCGGTGTCCGTACTCTGACTGGTAATATTGTAATTGAAATGGGCTATGCAACCGATCTTCACAGGGAAGCGCTGATTGCTACAGGAGTTGTACTTTTTGTATTTATCCTGATCATCAATTTTAGTGTTGCGCTGCTTAAGAGGAGGGGTGAACATGAGTGATCAGACGAAAAAACCTGTTTATATCAACCGGGAAAATTTTACAGATAAGATAAAAAGCTATCTGAGACATCCGGGATCCATGATTTTGATGTTTCTTGTGATGCTTGCGACATTTATCACGTTTGCACTGCTCCTGTTCCTGATTTTTTATATTTTGATCAATGGAATTCCGTATATTAAACCGTCATTATTTTCATTACATTATACATCGGACAATGCATCTGTTATACCGGCATTGATCAATACGGTTGTTATGACACTGCTTTCGCTTTTGATCGCAGTACCATTTGGAATTTTTGCAGCAATCTTTCTTGTGGAATACGCAGGAAAGGGGAATAAATTTATCGAAGTGATCCGCCTGACGACGGAGACTCTTTCGGGCATTCCGTCTATCGTATATGGTCTGTTTGGTATGCTGTTCTTTGTAAATACGCTGAAATGGGGATTTTCCGTTCTGGCAGGTGCATTTACTTTATCGATCATGATTCTTCCGCTGATCATGCGCCAGACAGAAGAAGCACTTAAAGCAGTTCCGGATTCTTACAGAGAAGCAAGTTTCGGACTTGGAGCCGGAAAGCTCCGTACCGTATTTCGTATCGTGCTTCCATCGGCAGTTCCTGGAATTTTTGCGGGTGTGATCCTTGCCATTGGACGTATCGTAGGAGAGACGGCAAAGCACTGATTTATACAGCAGGAACGGTTGCACAGGTGCCAAAGAATGTACTTGGTTCCGGTCGGACACTGGCAATCCATATGTATATGCTGTCAAGCGAAGGGCTGTATATGAACCAGGCGTATGCGACAGCTGTTATTTTGCTTGTACTGGTTGTTGCGATCAACACCCTTTCCGGTGTGGTTGCGAAGAAACTGACGAAAGCATAGAGAGGAAAAGAAAATGTCAAAGATAAGTGTAAAAATCTTGATTTATATTATGGCGATTTCAAGGCACTGAAAAACATTAACCTTGAGATCGAGCCAAATAAGATCACCGCGTTTATCGGACCGAGTGGTTGTGGTAAATCCACACTTCTCAAGTCGATCAACCGTATGAATGATCTGGTAGAAGGATGCAGGATTGACGGCGAAATCCTTCTGGACGGACAGAATATTTTTAAAGGAATGGACGTAAATGTACTGAGAAAAAGAGTCGGAATGGTATTCCAGAAACCAAATCCATTCCCGATGAGCATTTATGATAATATTGCTTACGGACCGAGAACGCATGGAATCCGTTCAAAGGCAAAACTGGATGATATTGTAGAAAAATCACTGCGTAATGCAGCTATCTGGGACGTGTGTAAGGACCGTCTGAAAAAGAGTGCACTTGGCATGTCCGGTGGACAGCAGCAGAGACTTTGCATTGCACGTGCACTTGCAGTAGAACCGGAAGTACTTCTGATGGATGAACCGACTTCCGCACTGGATCCGATCTCAACATCCAAGATAGAAGACCTTGCGATGGAACTTGAAAAAAGATTATACTATCGTTATGGTAACACATAATATGCAGCAGGCAGTCCGAGTGTCGGACAATACCGCATTTTTCCTTCTTGGAGAAGTTGTAGAATATAATGATACTGAAAAATTATTCTCGATCCCGTCCGATAAGAGGACAGAAGATTATATTACAGGGAGGTTTGGTTAAATGCGGAACAGATTTGACAGACAGCTGGAAGAACTTAATGAGATGCTTATTCATATGGGAGAACTTTGCGAGACGGCAATTGAGGAAGCAACAGGAGCCCTGGAAGGGCATGATATTGCCAGAGCAAAGGCTGTCATTACAGCAGACAGCGAGATCGATCAGATGGAAAAAAGAAATTGAAAATCTCTGCCTGAAGCTTTTACTTCAGCAACAGCCGGTAGCGCGGGATCTGCGAAGGATCTCGGCATCACTTAAGATGATCACGGATATGGAACGTATCGGAGATCAGACTGCGGATATCGCAGATATTGTGATCGCAACAAAATCAACAGAGGAAAAGAATCTGAAGGATATTAACCGGATGGCAGAGGCGACTGTAAAGATGGTAAGAGACAGTGTATCTGCCTATGTACAGAAAGATCTGGAGCTTGCAAGAAAAGTCATGGATGCAGATGATGAGGTAGATGATATTTTTGATCTGGTAAAAGGAGATCTGGTAAAATTTATTTCCGATCACAAAGGAAGTGCCGGAGATGAGGCGATCGACCTGATCATGATCGCCAAATATCTTGAGAGGATCGGAGATCATGCAACAAATATTGCAGAGTGGGTTGAATTTTCAATTACAGGTATTCATGCAGGCGGAACTGCAATCTAAAAGAAATTAAAGGAGAACGAGAATGATTTTTTGTGTGGAGGATGAAGCGAACATCCGGGAATTAGTAGTATATACACTTGAGACTACGGGATTTGAGGCCCGTGGATTTGAAGAAGGCACATCATTTTTGAAGCTCTGGCAGAGGAACTGCCAGAGCTGATTTTGCTTGATATCATGCTCCCTGGAGAAGATGGAATGGAGATCCTGAAGAAGCTGAAGACTTCCGGGAGAACCAAAGATATTCCGGTCATCATGGTTACGGCAAAGGGTGCAGAATATGACAAGGTCATGGGACTGGATGCGGGAGCAGATGATTATGTGACCAAACCATTTGGAATGATGGAACTGGTATCCAGAATCCGTGCAGTACTCAGACGGACATCAAAAAAAGAAGAGGATGATACCTATGTGCTGGGTGAGATCCGCATGGACCGTAAAAAGCATGAAGTAACGGTAGCGAGAGAACCGGTAGCATTAACATTGAAAGAATATGAGCTGTTGAGAAAACTTATGGAGAATCAGAATATTGTTCTGACAAGAGATAAATTACTGGAAGAAATCTGGGGATATGATTTTGACGGTGAGACCAGAACGGTAGATGTCCATGTAAGAACCCTGCGCCAGAAGCTGGGACAGGCAGGAGAATATATTGAGACTGTCCGGGGAGTGGGATACCGTATAGGGAGAGATCGATGCGAAATAGAATCCAGAAAAGTATGATTTTTGTGGTTACGATGTCACTCCTGATCTCATATATTCTGGTTACTCTGGTTATTTACCGGCAGGCGCTGGATATCCGGCGCAGTGAACTGGTTCAGGAGGCAGAATATATCCGGGCGGCAATAGATATATCCGGAGAAGAATATTTTGGCACCATGGATAAGGTCAGTAAGAACACCCGGGTAACATGGATCGATAAAGACGGAAAAGTACTTTATGATACCGGAGATGATCAGGAAACGCTGGCAAACCACAAATCAAGAAAAGAATTCAAAGAGGCATTGGCAAATGGCAGTGGGCAGGATATTCGTATGTCAGACAGCAAAGGACAGGAGATGTACTATTATGCGTTGAAGATGGATGATAGCTCTGTCCTGCGTGTGTCAAGAGGCATGGATACGGTCTGGAATACAGCATTCATGATCTTACCGTATATGATTGCGATCGGGGTCATGATGGCATGTGTTGCATGGTTTATGACAAGGCATCAGGTGAAAAGGCTGATTGCACCGATTAACAATCTGGATCTGGAAGAACCACTGGAAAATGATGTATATGAAGAGTTGCATCCGTCGCTTGAAAGAATTGACAGGCAGAATAAAGAAAAAGCAACAATTGAACAGATGAGGAGAGAATTCTCTGCAAATGTTTCCCATGAGCTGAAGACTCCTCTGACCTCGATTTCGGGATATGCAGAAATTATGATGAACGGTCTTGTAAAATCGGAAGATATGCAGGGATTCAGTGAACGGATCTATAAAGAGGCAAAAGCAGGATGATCACCCTGGTCGGTGATATTATCAAGCTGTCAAAGCTGGATGAGGGCAGTGTGGAGCTTGAAAAAGAGAATGTGGATCTGTATCAGATGACAAGGGAGATTGTGAGCCGTCTGGCACTTCAGGCAGAAAAACGCAGAATACAGGTTGAAGTGGTAGGAGAACATGTGGAATGTTTTGGAATCCGTCAGATCCTGGATGAGATGATCTACAACATCTGTGAAAATGCGATCAAATACAATAAAGAAAATGGAAAAGTAAATATCTGGGTTGGAAATACACTGAATGGGAAAAAGTCATTGTCCAGGATACCGGAATCGGAATCCCAAAAGAGCATCAGGATCGTATTTTTGAGCGTTTTTACCGGGTGGATAAGAGCCATTCCAGAGAGACCGGTGGAACAGGTCTGGGTCTTTCAATTGTAAAGCATGGAGCACTTTTGCATAACGCAGAAATCCATGTGGAAAGTGAAGAAGGAAAAGGTACAAAAATGGAGCTTATTTTTTCATTGTTAAAAAACTGTTTACAATTGGGAAATTAAATGTATAATGTATAGAAAAAAGCTATGAAATATTATAGCTTTTTTCTATTTTATATCAAAAACAGAATCATGTATAATAAAGAGTAATATGACTAAAATTAAAAAATGGTTGAATTCGGTATGGAAGAGTGCCGGATACAATCTGTGTAGAGATTCACATGGAAAATGAGAGGCAACTATGGAAGAACAGAAGCAGAGTACGAGCAAACAATTATTTTAAAGGATTATCCAGAAGGGATTATATCCAGAAAGCACATGAGATCATTCAGCAAGAAGGGATTCAGGCAGTATCTATCCGCAGGATTGCTAAGGAGATGGGGTGCTCATCAGCAAGTCTGTACAGGTACTTTGATAATGTGTCTGAACTTTTATACTATGCAGAACTCAGAATTTTAACCGGTTACATAGACAGGCTGAATGAGGCTGAGAAATCCTGGAAGAATATGTGGCAGGTATATGTAGGTGTGTGGGATTGTTATGCAACGGAGGCATTTCATAATCCGGAAGCATATAATCTGTTATTTTTTGAGTATAACAATGTAAAACTCAAAGAAGCAATGCGGGAATATTATGAAATGTTTCCGGAAGATATTGTAAATGTTAACCGCTTTTTTTCTACAATATGCTTCAGACACCAAGCTTTCTGGCACGTGATTTTGAGATGTGCAAGCGGTGTATCAATGTTGGTGGTATTACATATGACAATGCAGTAAAATTAAACCGGATGGTGTGCATGCTCTTTGAAGGCTACTTCAAAGATGTATATGAAAACAGGATAGGGGAAGAGCAGATTCGGAACGTGTAAAACTGATGGTAGATGATGTAGATACGATCGTTATGGCTCTTGCCAACAATCTGAAAGGCTATAAAGGATACCGTAAATAAGGAAAAAACGCCGGTTTTGGTTATTTTTAAATACAATCCTTGTTAAAAATTTAATTAAATTGCAATCCCCAAAAAACGTGGTAAAGTATATGTGAAAGTATCGAACACACGAAATAAGGAGGCAATTTAATGGACAATATGAAAGGCTTCGGCATGATGATTCAAGAGCTGAAGAAAAATCCAAAACGATCGTTTTTACAGAAGGAACAGATGAGAGAATTCTTGAGGCACTTCCGTCTTTTAGCAGGAAGCTTCCTTACACCAATTCTTGTTGGAAATAGAGAAGCAGTATTAGAAGCAGCTGAAAAGTATGGATACAACATCCGTGGCGGAGAGATCATTGATCCGGATGATTATGAGAGATTTGACGAGATGGTAGAACTGTTCTGCGAACTTCGTAAGAGCAAAGGTGTTACACCGGAGCAGGCAAAGCAAAGACACTTAAGAAAAACAACTATTTTGGAACCATGCTGGTTAAGATGGGAGTTGCAGACGCACTTCTTGGAGGAGCTACTTACTCTACAGCAGATACCGTACGTCCGGCACTTCAGCTGATCAAGACCAAACCGGGATCAAGCTGTGTATCTTCCTGCTTCATTTGGTTCGTCCGTCAGCTACAGGTGAGAACGAAGTTCTTGCTATGGGTGACTGCGCGATTAATCTCAAACCATCAGAGGATCAGCTTGCAGAAATCGCATGGGAAGTTGCAGAATGTGGTAAACACTTTGGTATCGATCCAAAGGTTGCATTCTTAAGCTACTCTACACTTGGATCTGGAAAGGGTGAAGATGTAGATAAGATGCGTAATGCAGCAGCAAAAGCAAAAGAACTGTATCCTTCACTTCCGATCGAAGGAGAGCTTCAGTTTGATGCAGCTGTATCTCCGCGTGTTGCAAGAACAAAATGCCCGAACAGTGAAGTAGCAGGTCAGGCAAATACATTTATCTTCCCGGATATCAACGCAGGTAACATCGGATATAAGATCGCACAGAGACTTGGTAACTTTGATGCATACGGACCGATCCTTCTTGGTCTTAATGCACCGATCAACGACCTGTCCCGTGGATGCAATGCAGAAGAAGTTTATTCTATGGCAATCATTACAGCAAAGCACTCGTAGAAGACTAAGAGTATTGACAAATATTCAGACGAAAATTATAATATAACAAACAAGGGCGTTTTCAAAATGGATTGAGAACGCCCTTTTTGTGGATGCGATGAGCCAAGTGCAGATTTGTGCTTGCACAACGGATCTGCATTTGGCGAATGTACATCACCTGATGTTGGAAAAGGTAAAAAATCCTCTTGCAAGCAAGCTTGCATCGGCTTTCTGACCTTTTGACCCTGGTATCATCATTTTATTTATGAGTAGTAAAACGGGAGGATTTGTATGAATATGAAAAATTATACGAGAGAAGATATCCTGAATCTTGTCGAGGAAGAAGACGTGGGATTTATCAGGCTGCAGTTCACCGATATTTTCGGAACAATGAAGAATGTAGCGATTACAGTAAGCCAGCTTAAGAGAGCACTGGATAATAAATGTATGTTTGATGGATCTTCGATAGAAGGATTTGCCAGAATCGAAGAATCGGATATGTATCTGCCCGGATCTGAATACATTTGAAATTTTTCCGTGGCGACCGCAGCAGGGAAAGGTTGCAAGATTTATCTGCGATATTTACAGACCGGATGGAACAGCTTACGAAAGCGATCCGAGATATGTTCTTAAGAAGGTACTTTCAAGACAAAAGAGATGGGATATGACTTTAACGTAGGACCGGAATGCGAATTTTTCCTGTTTGAGACGGATGATGCGGGAAATCCGACGACGATTTCCAATGAACGTGCAGGATATTTTGATCTGGGGACCTTTGGACCAGGGAGAAAATGCAAGGCGTGATATTGTTCTGACACTGGAAGATATGGGGTACGGTGTGGAGGCATCTCATCACGAGATGGCACCGGCACAGCATGAGATCGATCTGGAATATACAGAGGCGCTGGATGCAAAGCAGACAATATTATGACATTTAAGCTTGTTACCAAAACAATCGCAAAAGACACGGGCTTCATGCTACATTTATGCCAAAGCCAAAGGATGGTATCCATGGCTCGGGAATGCATCTGAATATGTCTCTGTCAAGAGATGGAAAGAATGTTTTGCAGATGAAAAAGATCCGAATGGTCTGAGCAAGGAGGCTCACTATTTTATCGGTGGACTTATGAAACATATCAAAGCGATTAGCTTTATCACAAATCCGATCGTGAATTCCTATAAGAGACTGGTTCCCGGATATGAGGCACCGGTATATATTGCCTGGTCAGCGAATAACCGGACTCCTCTGATCCGTATTCCACGGGTATCAGGGGAAAGCACAAGAGTCGAACTCAGAAGTCCGGATGGGGCAAGCAAATCCATATCTGGCACTTGCCGTATGTCTGGTCTGCCGGAATGGAAGGAATTAAAACAAGATCCTGCCTCCGGAGAGTGTAGATGAGAATATTTACGAAATGACAGATGTGGTGAAAAATGCACTTGGAATTGAGGAGCTTCCGGCAAGCTTAAGAGAAGCAATCACAGAATTCCAGAAAGATCAGTTTATGCAGGAAGTACTGGGAGAAGAGCTGTCACAGAAGCTGATCGAGTCAAAGCGTGCAGAATACAGAGCATACCGCACTCAGGTTACAGAATGGGAAATTAATGAGTACTTACAGAAATTCTAAAGAAACTTTCCAATTCTAAAGGCAGGAGGCTGGTATTATGAGCAGTATTATTGTTGTATTTCCAAAAAAGGAGATTGCAACCAATATTCGCAATATACTGGTACGAAATGGATTTGACGTGATTGGTGTGGGGGTAACCGGAGCACAGGCGGTTCAATTGGCAGATAATCTGGATGATGGAATTGTAGTTTGTGGTTATAAAATGACAGATATGTTATATAATGAATTGAGAGATTATCTGCCGAGTACGATTGAGATGCTTTTGATCGCATCGCCGGAGAAATGCAGTGACAGGACGCCGGGAGTGATCAGCCTGTCGATGTCATTTAAGGTATTTGATCTGATGAACACGATCGAGATGATGGCACAATCGATTGGCAGGCGGAGAAAGAAAAGAAGAGCAGAGCTTAAGAACCGGAATCCGGAGCAGCAGGCACTTGTAAAAAGAGGCAAAAGAGTCTTCTGATGGAACGTAATAATATGACGGAGGAAGAAGCGCATCGCTATCTGCAGAAATGTAGTATGGAGAGCGGTGTCAATATGGTGGAGACAGCTCAGATGGTACTTAGTATTATGGCGGAATAAAGGAGATTAAAGAGGCAGGATATATGATCTTTACAAAAATGCATGGTCTTGGAAATGATTATGTGTGTATAAACTGCTTCAGAGAAAGGGTGGAAGATCCACCTGGATTTGCAAGAACACTTTGTGACAGGCATTACGGGATCGGAGCGGATGGTCTGATTCTGATATGTCCGTCAAAGGTGTCTGATTTTAAAATGGAGATATACAATTCGGATGGATCTGTTGCCGGGATGTGCGGCAATGGCATCCGATGCCTTGGAAAATATGTATATGATTACAGACTTACCGAAAAGGAAACTCTCAGTATCGAGACGAAATCCGGAATTCGTAACATGCACCTTCATATTCAGGATGGGAAAGCCTGCGGTGCTATGGTAGATATGGGTGTTCCAAGACTGAACGCACACAGCATTCCAATCCTGAGCGAAAAGGATCTGGTGATCAATGATCCGATTGAGGTACAGGAGAAGAACTACCGCATGACCGGGATTTCGATGGGAAATCCGCATGCGGTAATCTTTTTCAGAAGAGATAAATGGGATTTCTCTGGAAGAGACAGGAAGGAGTTAGAATTTCATCCGAGATTTCCGGAGAGGGCAAATATCGAGTTCTGTCATGTGACTGCGAGGACCGGATGGAGATCCGTGTGTGGGAGAGGGTGTTGGTGAAACGCTTGCCTGCGGAACCGGAGCATGTGCAGCAGTTGTGGCTTCTGTGCTGAATGACTTGACAGATGAGGAAGTAATCGTTAAATGATTAGGTGGAGAGTTATCTGTCAGATGGGACCGTAAGGTGAATCATGTATTTTTGGAGGGACCTGCGGTTAAAGTATTTGATGGTGTACTATAAAGATCAAATCACAAAGGAGACGACATATGTACAGTGTAAATGAAAACTACTTAAAGTTACCGGGAAGCTATCTGTTTTCCAATATTGCAAAAAAGTTGCAGCGTTCTCAGCAAGCGAATCCGGATGCACCGATCATCCGTTTGGGAATCGGTGATGTAACACAGCCGCTTGCACCTGCGATCATCGAAGCGCTTCACAGTGCAGTTGATGAGATGGCACACGCAGAGACATTCCACGGATATGCACCGGATCTTGGATATGAATTTTTAAGAAGCGCGATCGCAAAGAATGATTTCCAGGCAAGAGGATGTGATATTGCTGCAGATGAGATCTTTATCTCAGACGGAGCAAAGAGTGATTCTGGAAATATCCAGGAGATCTTTTGGACCTGACTGCAGAATCGCAGTAGGAGATCCGGTATATCCTGTATATGTAGATACAAACGTAATGGCAGGACGTACAGGAACTTACGATCCAAAGACAGAAACATGGAGCAATGTAATCTACATGCCTTGTACAGCAGAAAATGGATTTGTACCGGAACTGCCAAAAGAAGTACCGGATATGATCTATTTATGCTTCCCGAACAATCCGACCGGAGCGGCTATCACAAAAGATGAACTCCAGAAATGGGTAGATTATGCAAATAAAAACGGGGCAGTGATCATTTATGATGCTTTGCATATGAAGCATATATCACAGAGGAAGATGTACCACACAGTATTTTTGAATGTGAAGGAGCAAGAACCTGTGCAATCGAACTTAGAAGTTTTTCTAAGAATGCCGGATTTACAGGAGTACGTCTTGGCGCAACAATCATTCCGAAAGACCTTAAGTGTGGAGATGTGATGCTTCATTCGCTGTGGGCAAGACGTCACGGAACAAAATACAATGGAGCACCTTATATTGTACAGAAAGCCGGAGTTGCTGTTTATACAGAGGCCGGAAAAGCACAGATAAAAGAGCAGATCGCATACTATCAGAAGAATGCAAGAACGATTTATGAAGGTCTGAAGAATGCCGGATACACGGTATCCGGAGCAGTGAACTCACCATATGTATGGTTAAAGACGCCGGATAACATGACTTCATGGGAATTCTTTGATTTCCTTCTTGAAAAAGCAAATGTAGTTGGAACTCCGGGATCAGGATTTGGACCGAGCGGGGAAGGATACTTCCGCCTGACAGCATTTGGAAGTTACGAGAATACGTTGGAAGCGATCAAGAGAATTGAGAATATTTAATTGAAAATCTGGTGCAGGGACGGGCGTCGGATCACGGTGTAGATTTGACGGTGGACTCTGGCGTGAACAGCCTGTAACATGAAAAGAAAGAGAAAAGTGTGATACCAGACTCATTCGACGGAAAATCTGATGATTTTCCATCTCAGGAGTCTTCGGAATTTCGTACTTGGGGTACGAAATCCGATCACACTTTTCTCTTTTTTTTCATTAACAGGCTGTAACACGCCGCCATATACCGCCAAATCCACACCGTGATCCGACGCCCTGGGCGCTGCAGCCAATTTAAAATGATACCTGGCTTTAAGCTTTATTCAACCGTTATGTGTGTCTATACCAAAACAAAATCACTCATAACATATAAGTCAGAACAAAAGTAAAGATAATAAGAATGGATTTCAATTCTGAACAAACAATCCTTCCATCCACAGCGAGGCGCATCTATGATGCGCCAATGCGGAAGCTTTGAATAACGTAAGGGTGAAGTGGGGACGAGGTGACGGTTTCACGCCATTCGTAAGAGCCGTGCAGTCTGTTCATTTAATCGGGACGGAAATTGTGACCAGATTTCGTACTACAAGTACGGAATCTGAGGACTGCCTGAGCCGGAAAATCATCAGATTTTCCAGCGAATCAGTCCGGTGTCGCAACTTCCGTCCCGATTAAATTTTACAGAATGCAGGCGATGAAGACCGGCGTGAAACCGTCACCTCGTCCCCACTTCGCCCGTAGCCTTATTCCAAACTTCCTCTAACCGGTATGAGACTCCGCTCCAATACCCCTTTCAGGTGAGCAATAGCGGTTCCGTAGTTCGTGATCGGTACGCCCTGATCTTCGGCGCATTTGAGGCGATACTGCATTTCGCGTTCGTTCAGGGTGCAGCCACCACAGTGAATAATGAGTTTATAAGGTGAGAGATCTACCGGGAATTCGGTTCCGCTTGTGAATTCAAAGTGCAGGTCCTTATTTCCGGTATGCTGGCGGAACCAGCGAGGAAGCTTCACTGTTCCAATGTCATCACATTGCCTGTGATGGGTGCAGCCTTCACAGACGAGAATTTTGTCACCATCTTCCAACTTGTCCAGCATCTGTGCGCCTTCGACCTGAAACTTCAGATTTCCTTTGTATCTGGAAAGCAGGATGGAAAAAAGAGGTCAGTGGAATATCTTCCGGTGTATCGGCAGACACTTTGGCAAATGCCTGGCTGTCGGTGATGACAAGGCGTGGCTTTTTGCCAAGAGACGAAAGTGTTTCCTTCAATTCTGTGTCACGGGTTACAATAGAGATTGCACCAGCCTCCAGTACATCGCGGATGGTCTGCTGCTGCGGGAGGATCAGACGTCCTTTTGGGGCGGCAGAGTCGATCGGGACGACCAGAACGACAAAATCATTTGGATTTAAAAGATCGCGGACGAGATATTTATCCTGATCTTCTTCCGGAGCCTGGCTTGCAATCAGTTCTTTTAATTCATGAACATGGTATCCGGTTACTGTGCTGACTTCGATACTGTTGGAAGCATCTATATGAAAAGAAGCATCCGACATAGAATCCAGATTCGGACAGACTGCGCCATTTTCAGCAGAAGAGCAGAGGTCAGATTTATTTTTTACCACAACGTAAGGGATCTTCTTATCCTGTATTTTCTTTAAGATGGATAAATCTTCTGGTGTCATGCCAAGAGAGGCATCGATTACCAGAACAGCGATATCTGTTTTGTTTAAAATCTGGTAGGCTTTTTTGACACGCAGTTCACCGAGTTCTCCGATGTCGTCAAGCCCCGGGGTGTCAATGATCACGACAGGTCCGAGGGGAAGAAGTTCCATTGCCTTTGGAACCGGATCGGTAGTTGTTCCGAGAACATCAGATACAATGGCAAGATTCTGTCCGGTGATAGCGTTGATGATGCTGGATTTTCCGGCATTTCTGCGACCGAAGATACCGATATGTACACGATCTGCAGAAGGGGTGCTGTTAAGACTCATAGTTTTTGTAATCTCCTTTTTGTATTCTTTTTGCGCAGGAATTCCTTTGCAGTCAGTTTGAATCTGGAAATAGTGTAACACATATACTATAGAAAATCAATTTTGTGAAAATTTACTTAAAAGAAACATATAAAACTGGCAATTTTGGATAAAAGTTTCATTGACTAAAGTGTGAAAGTACGGTAAAATAATCACAAGTTCATAAAGAACAGAACAGACAAGGATGTCGCATCAGATGCGGCATCCTTTTTGTATTTCAGAAAAGAAAGTAATCAGAAGTGCAAAGTAATTTCTCAAACAATCCGGGAACGAGAGAGTGTCTGCGGACGGAAAGACGCTGATCGGATATGATGTTGATCTGTTAAATGATCTGCAGGAGCTTCTGGGATTCGAAATCGATGGTGGTCTCCAGGCAATGGATTATTCGGCTCTCACAACCTCACTTGCAGAAAACAAACTGGATATGGGAGCTGCAGCACTTTGTGCAACAGATGAAAGAAAAGAAGTTATGGATTTCAGTGATATCTATTGTGATTCCGGCCAGGTTGTTATGGTAAATAAAAAATGACGATAAAGGAATCAAGAGTGTTGATGACCTGAAGGATAAAAAAATAGCCGTTGAAAAGGGAACCGCATCTCATACTTATGCAAGCAAGAACCTTACAAGTGCAATCTCGAAGTACATGACACGATCACAACTGCATATGAATCTTTGGAGCAGGGAAAAGTAGATGCTGTTATTCAGGATGGACCTGGAGCATATTTCTATATTAAGACAACATCGGACAGCAACCTGGAGGTAGTCGGGGATGAGTTTAATCAGGGCCAGGCACCGTATTGCGTAGCAATTTCTAAAGAATGCAAATATTATGATGAAATCAATGCAGCTGTAAAGGTACTGATTGATAATGGCACAACAGATGAACTCTATGCGAAATGGTGTGAATAATCAAAGAACAGACAGCAACTAAAAAAGAAGATAGGATGAGATAGTATATGGATATGACTTTTTTGAATGTTTTACTTCCAATGATGTTTGAGGGATTAAAACTTACGATTTTAATTGCTGTTGTCGGTATCACAATTGGCTTCCTGATCGGAAGCCTCTGTGGATACTGCTTCAGTCGAAATATAAAATAGGGAAAGCAATTGCAGAAGTTTACATTTGGATCATTCGTGCGACACCGCTTATGGTGCAGGCGTTATACGGATATTTTGTAATTCCGAAGCTTTTGGGTGTCGATATTGGAAGCACTGCAGTGGGAATTGGCGTTATCGCACTGAATTCCGGTGCATTTATTTCAGAAATTGTAAAAGGTGCATTGATGAGCATTGATCCGGGACAGAAAGAAGCAGGTGCATCACTTGGACTTACAAGTGCACAGACGATGATCCATCTGGTTATCCCACCGGCATTTAAAGCGGCACTTCCGGCATTATTTAACCAGTTTATCATTTCTGTTAAGGATACCGCATTTTATCTGCGATTGCGGTTAATGAGATCACGCATCAGGCACAGGCGTATGCAGCGTTGAGCTTTAAAGCAATTCCTACATACACAGCACTGGCAGCGTTTTATCTGGTGATACTTTCGGTACTGATAATTGTCCAGAAACAGATAGAAAGGAAAATGAGGTGATTGGTATGATTAAAGTAAATCATTTGTCGAAGAAATTTGGGAACCTGGAGGTATTAAAGGATATCAATCTTAATATCAATGAAGGTGAAGTGGTCTGTATCATCGGACCTTCCGGATCGGGAAAGAGTACTTTCTTAAGATGCATCAATCAGCTTGAAAGACCGACAGGCGGAACCGTACAGTATGAGGGAAAGAATCTTCTCGATAAGAATTGTGACATCCGCAAATTCCGTGAGGAAGTCGGAATGGTTTTCCAGAAATTCAATCTGTTTCCGCTTAAAGACCGTTGTTCAGAATGTTATGATGGCACCAATCCTTACCAAACACATGAATAAGGAAGAAGCGCATGAAAAAGCACTGGAACTTCTGGATAAAGGTAGGATTAAAGGATAAAGCGGATGTATATCCGAGTACACTTTCAGGTGGACAGCAGCAGAGAGTTGCCATAGCAAGAGCACTTGCAATGGAACCGAAAGCACTTCTTTTTGATGAACCGACATCCGCACTGGATCCGGAACTGGTAGGTGATGTACTGGATGTTATGAAATCTCTTGCGAAAGAAGGAATGACGATGATCGTTGTAACACATGAAATGGGCTTTGCACGTGATGTGGCAGATCGGGTCATTTTTATGGCAGACGGATATGTTGTTGAAGAAGGCAGACCGGATGCAATTTTTACAGCACCAAGAGAGAGAAGGACGCAGTCATTCTTATCCCGTGTTCTTCCGGCAACTGCATAAATAAGACGTTTTGTAAAAATTATTGATATACTACTCATAAAGGGGCAGGTGAGAGCCTGCCCCAGTGTAAAAAAGATCAAGAAAATGAGTAAAATACTTCCATTGACTTTCCTATATCCGATTGTTAAAATAAGAAGAAAGCTAAAGAAGGGACCTTCGCCATACGGCGGAGGTGTTTTTGGCTTATAGAAAAATATAATTTCTATATTATGATGTAAGTGTCAAAAGTATCAATTGCGTTTGTGCTCGCACAAATAAGCAATTGATACTTATTGACACTCACATCATATTATTAAAAAGCTGGAGATGGTGTGTATGGAGACACCACTGTAAAAGGAGTGTAGAAAAGATGGAAAAGAAGAGGAGTAATTTTACCGGCTCGATCGGATTCGTGCTGGCGGCTGCGGGAAGTGCAGTCGGGCTGGGGAACATCTGGAGATTCCCGTATCTGGACAGCAAAAGGTGGAGGCGGAGTGTTTATTCTGTGCTATGTGGTACTGGCACTTACCTTTGGGTTTACGTTGCTGACAACAGAGATCGCGATCGGACGTAAGACAGGACAGAGTCCGCTTACTGCATATGAACAGATGCATAAAGGATGGGGAGGAATCGGTGTGCTTGCATGTGCAGTACCGGTTATCATTCTTCCATATTATTGCTCGATTGGTGGATGGGTACTCAAATATTTGTCGGCATTTCTCACAGGTCATGGGGCGCAGGCAGCAGAAGACGGATATTTTACAGGCTATATTACACAGGTCGGACAGCCGATCATATGGATGCTGATCTATGTGTTTATTACGGCAATGGTTGTTTATAAAGGAGTAAATAAAGGAATTGAAAGATACAGTAAGATTCTGATGCCGATCCTGTTTGTACTGATTGCGGGAATTTCTGTATTTTCCCTTACCCTGAAACATACAAATGCAGATGGAGTGACAAGAACCGGTATGCAGGGACTGGCGATTTACCTGATCCCGAATTTTAGAGGGATGACGGTTAAAAGTTTCCTTTCGGTTGTGATGGATGCATTGGGACAGCTGTTCTTCTCGATCAGCGTGGCGATGGGAATTATGGTTACTTACGGATCCTATGCGAAGAAAGAGACCAATCTGATGAAGTCGATCAACCAGATTGAGTTTTTTGATACGCTTGTAGCGCTTCTGGCAGGACTTATGATCATTCCGGCTGTTTATACTTTTATGGGAACCGAAGGAATGTCTGCAGGACCGGGACTGATGTTTGTATCTCTGCCAAAAAGTATTTAAAGCAATGGGGCAAAGCAGGAGTGTTGGTAGGAATTGTATTCTTTCTGATGGTATCTTTTGCAGCGGTTACTTCTTCTGTATCTGTTATGGAGGCAATTGTATCAAGCATGATGGATAAATTCCATGTATCCAGAAAAAAAGGAACGATCCTGACTACTTTATATGGAATGATCGTTGGTGTGATCGTATGTCTTGGATACAACAAGCTTTATTTCGAACTGAAACTTCCGAACGGCACGGTAGCGCAGATTCTGGACGTGATGGATTATATCAGCAATAACTGTCTGATGCCGATGGTGGCACTGCTTACCTGTATTCTGATCGGATGGATTGTAAAACCAAAAGTGATCATCGATGAAGTGACACTTGGCGGATACAGGTTTGGCAGAGAAAAAGCTTTATGTTGCAATGATCAAGGTAATTGCACCGTTGATGCTTCTGATTCTTTTAGTGCAGTCCGTAGGATTATAAAAAGAAAATTTCAGAAAAGGCTTGACATTTAGTGGAAAATAAATTATTGTAAGTTACAGATTTTGGTGTGTAACTGTACGGCAGGCATTAACCATACATAGATATTATTTTGATATTTGTGTGGGGTTAGTGCCTTTTTGCGTCAAAAAATTCGGATAAAAGGCTTCCACGAAAGAAAATAATATCATAGGCATAAGCCAGGTAATTAAAATTTCTTGAGGAAAAGGAGTACATGCAATGAAAGACAAAATTTTTGGCGTATTGCAGCGAGTAGGAAGATCCTTCATGCTTCCAATCGCGATTCTTCCGGTAGCGGGTCTCTGCTGGGATTCGGTAGCTCGTTTACCAATGCTACCACAATCCAGACTTATGGTCTGGAGAAAATTTTAGGAGACGGAACCATCCTGAATTCGTTACTCATTATCATGAACAAAGTAGGAAGTGCAGTATTTGATAACCTGCCACTGATTTTCGCGGTTGGAGTTGCAATCGGTATGGCAAAGAAGGAAAAAGAAGTAAGCGGCACTTTCTGCATTGATCGCATTCTTTGTTATGAATGTTGCAATCAATGCAATGCTTGTGATCACAGGAGAGATTACCGCAGATGGAACGATCGCTTCGAATGTACTGGAAGGAACCATCACTTCTGTTTGCGGAATCCAGTTCTTACAGATGGGTGTGTTTGGTGGTATTATTGTAGGACTTGGTGTTGCTTTGCTCTGCATAACCGTTTTCACAAAATCGTTCTTCCAAATGCGTTATCATTCTTCGGAGTATCCAGATTTGTTCCGATCATTTCTACACTGGTGTACATGTTTGTTGGGATTGGAATGTATTTTGCCTGGCCGGTTGTACAGAATGGAATTTATGCTCTGGGCGGTCTGGTAACAGGCAGTGGATATCTGGGAACTCTGATTTTTGGTATTATTAAGAGAGCTTTGATTCCGTTCGGACTTCATCACGTATTTTACATGCCATTCTGGCAGACAGCAGTGGGCGGAACTATGGAAGTTGCAGGACAGGTGGTGCAGGGCGGACAGAATATCTTCTTTGCACAGCTTGCTGATTCTGCAAATATAGCACATTTCAGTGCGGATGCAACCAGATATTTCTCTGGTGAGTTTATCTTTATGATTTTTGGTCTTCCGGGAGCGGCACTTGCGATGTACCGCTGTGCAAAACCGGAAAAAAAAAAACAGGCAGGAGGACTTCTCCTTTCTGCAACACTTGCCTGCATGATGACGGGTATTACAGAGCCACTGGAATTCTCATTTCTTTTTGTTGCACCGGCACTTTTTGCTGTACAGGTAGTGCTTGCAGGTTCTGCTTACATGATCGCGCATATCCTGAATATAGCAGTAGGACTTACCTTCTCTGGTGGTTTTCTGGATCTGTTCCTGTTCGGTATTTTGCAGGGAAATGCAAAGACAAGCTGGCTTCGGATCATTCCGGTTGGAATTATTTATTTCTTCCTGTATTATTTTATCTTCAAATTCATGATTAAAAAGTTTGATTTTAAGACTCCGGGCCGTGAAGATGATGATACAGAGACAAAGCTTTATACAAAAGCTGATGTAAATGCAAGAAAAGAAGCCGGAAAAGAAACAGCAGGGAATACAGGGACCGCAGATCCGGTAAGTGAAGCCATCATAGCCGGTCTTGGCGGAAAGAAAAATATCAGAGATGTGGACTGTTGTGCGACCAGACTCCGTATCACAGTTCATGACGCAGCCCGCGTAAATGATGAGATCATCAAGACAACAGGTTCCAGAGGAATCGTGAAAAAGGGACAGGGTGTCCAGATCATTTATGGTCCGCAGGTAACTGTGATTAAGTCTAAACTGGAAGATTATTTGGAAACAGCTCCGAATGAATATTATGAGAGCGCTGCTGTGTCAGAAGAGAATTCAGCTGAAGAAAATACAGATACTGTAAATGAAAATAATGAAACCCAGGAAAAAGTGGTAAATACAATTGTTGTATCCAGTCCGATCACCGGTATGGCAGGCGATATTACAACCTGTCCGGATGAAGGATTTGCAGGAAAAATGATGGGTGACGGAGCTGTTGTTACACCGGAAGATGCTGTGATCTGCGCACCGGAAGATGGAGAAGTGCTTTTCGTATTTGAAACAAAGCATGCACTTGGGTTCCAGACAGAAAGCGGACTTGGCATGCTGCTTCACATCGGTATTGATACCGTATCTCTGAACGGTGAAGGATTTGAAGTATTTGTAGAAAATGGTCAGAAAGTGAAGAAGGGGATCCGCTTATGAAGATCGATATTCCATTCCTGACTTCGCATGCACCGTCTCTTTGTTCACCGGTACTTTGTACAGAACTGGAAGAGAATCAGAGAGTACGTCTCCTTGCGACGGGAGAAGTTAAAGCCGGCGATCCACTATTTGCCGTAGATACAGTAGAATAGAACAGCGAAAGCTGTTTTAATAATGGCGGCGCTTTGGCAAGCAAAACGCTGTCAAAAAAGTAAACTAAAAATGAAAGAAAAGACGAGGAGAATTTATCATGAAAGAATTTAAGTATGTAGTAACAGATGCACAGGGAATCCACGCAAGACCGGCAGGAATTCTGGTAAAAGCAATTGCGAAAAAAACTTCAGATATTAAGATCAAAAAAAGCAGGAGATACACGTGAAGTCAATGCAAAGAGCATTATGGCAGTTATGAGTCTTGGCGTAAAAAAGGAAATGAGGTTATCATCACAGCTGAAGGCGAAGACGAAGAAGACGCAATCGCCGAAATCCAGAAAGTATTAGAGGAGAATCTGTAGGATTATGATTACACTAAGTGGTAAAAGTGTTTTTGGTGGCGTAGCCATCGGGAAGATTGCTTTCTATAAAAGACAGGAAAAGCAGGTAAGACGGTATCATGTAGAGGATACCGAAGCAGAGGCGGCACGTTTTGAGGATGCCCAGGAGACTGCGATCGCACAGCTCGGTGAGTTGTATGACAAGGCAATGGAAGATGTAGGAGAAGCCAATGCGGCAATTTTTGAAGTACATCAGATGATGCTGATGGATCTGGATTATGTGGATTCGATTAAGAATATTATTACCACCCAGGAAGTCAACGCAGAGTATGCTGTTGCGACGACAGGAGATAACTTCTCCCAGATGTTTGCCTCTATGGATGATGCTTACATGCAGGGACGTGCGGCCGATGTAAAAGATGTATCGGACCGACTTCTCGGTATCCTTTCGGATGCCGGGGAAAGCGGTGTTGTGGCAGATGAACCGGTGATCGTGGCAGCAGATGATTTGGTACCGAGTGAGACTGTTCAGCTCGACAAGTCCAAAGTGCTTGCATTTGCAACCATGTACGGATCAGCAAATTCCCATACGGCAATCCTTGCAAGGACCATGAACATCCCGGCCGTTATTGGTCTGGGAGAAGGGCTTGCAAAAAAAGAATATGACGGACATATGGCAGCCATCGACGGCTTTTTACCGGGACCGTCTACATTGATCCGGATGAAGAGACCATGAAGGCTATGACCGAAAAGCGCGAAGAAGACCGCAGACAGAAAACACTTCTGGAAGAACTGAAGGGCAAAGAGAATGTCACCCTTTCCGGACAGAAAATCAATGTCTATGCGAATATCGGTAATCTTTCCGATGTGGGCGCCGTACTTAAAAATGATGCAGGAGGGATCGGACTTTTCCGAAGCGAGTTCCTGTATCTGGAAAGCGAAGATTTCCCGACCGAAGAACAGCAGTTCCAGGTATACAAACAGGTTGCAGAAAATATGGCAGGCAAAAAAGGTCATTATCCGTACCCTGGATATCGGAGCAGACAAGCAGGTGGATTACTTTGGACTTGACAAAGAAGAGAACCCGGCACTGGGATACCGGGCGATCCGTATCTGCCTGACAAGACCCGAGATTTTCAAGACACAGCTTCGTGCCCTGTACCGGGCATCTGCTTACGGACAGATCGCCATTATGTTCCCGATGATCATTTCGGTAAAAGAAGTGAAGCAGATCAAGGTGATCATCGAGGAGGTCAAAGAAGAGCTTCGTGAGGCACAGATCCCGTTCCGTGAGGATGTGGAACTGGGAATCATGATTGAGACACCGGCTCGCCGTTATGATGAGTCGTGAGCTGGCAAAAGAAGTGGATTTCTTCAGCGTAGGGACCAATGATCTGACCCAGTACACGTTGGCAATCGACCGACAGAACCAGAAGCTGGATGCCTTCTACGATCCGCACCACCCGGCAGTCCTTGCAATGATCTGCATGGCGCCGAAAATGCCCACGCAGAAGGCAAATGGATCGGAATCTGCGGCGAACTCGGAGCAGACCTCGAACTGACCGAAGAATTCTTAAGCATGGGATTAGACGAATTATCCGTATCCCCTGCAATGGTACTTCCGCTCAGAAAGAAGATCCGGGAAACCAAATAAAATCTATTCAAAGATTTTGTGATAATCACATCAAAAACATCAAACAAACTTACGGGGCTAAGCACGATCTATCGTGCAACAGCCCTGTTCTGCTTTTTATTTGTTTTTTGCGGAAGCTATTTCACACCCGTCAGAAAACAGCCAAATTTGCGTTCCCTTTTTCTCAACCTTTTTTGACTTTCCCTCATTCTCTGCTAGGATAAAATCAGAACTTAAAACTCGTCTTCGGGAGAATCAGATATGTACAGAGTAAGCAAAATTTTGAATAATAATGGCGTGATCGCAATCAATACAGAGGATAACCAGGAATACGTCCTTCTCGGTAAAGGAATTGGCTTTGGAAAGAAGGTCAGTCAGCGTTTTGAAGTGACAGAAGATACAGCAACTTACCGCCTGACCGAACAGACAGACAGAGGATCTGCCAAATCTCTGGTGCAGGAGATGGATCCGGAATTTCTGGAAATCGCCGATGAGGTGATCCGGGAAGCAGAAAAAGTTTTTGGGAAAGTAGACCGCCGGATCATGATCCCGCTGGCAGATCATATCTCCTTTGCTGTTTCGCGAATCCGGAATCAGGAGCAGATCAGCAATCCACTGACAGATGATATCAGAGTACTTTTTCATAATGAATTTCAAGCAAAGCATCCGTGCTCAGAGATATTTTGCAGAAGAGAATGCAGATCACGATCGATGAGCATGAAATCGGATACGTGGCACTTCACATTCATTCAGCAATCGAGGATGAAAAAGTGTCTGTGGCAATGCAGACGGCCCGTGCAGTGAGAGAATGTATTGAGATGATCGAAAAGAAACAGGAAAAAAGATCGATGTGATCTCGCTTTCCTATAATCGCCTGATGAACCATATCAAATATATGGTAGCACGTGCTATGACGGGGAGGATCTTCGTATCAATATGAATGAATATATAGAATCCAAATTTCCGGAAGCGTATATGACTGCAAAAAAGTCTGCGATATGCTCGGAAAGAGTATTGGAAAAGAACTTGATGAGATGGAAATCGGGTATCTGGCAATGCATATCGAACGAATCTACAGTGAAGAAATAAAGGCATAACAGAGGAACCGGCTTTTGCCAAAAGATTGACACTACGGAGAAACAAATGGTATAATCGGACCAAAGTTTGAACATTAGTCTAAGGAGAAAGGTTGGTACGGTAATGGCTACAAAAAAAGAACAGATGGAAAAGGTGAAGGATATTGTTGTGAAACTCCGTTATCTGGAGTGTATGGATAATATTATTTACTATGACAGATGGAATAACTGCCCGAAGGACGGATTTGATTATGAAGGGAAAGTCGGAGCATACCTGACAGAGCTTTCTAATGAGAAACTGACGAGCAAAGAGACAAAAGAACTGGTAGAGTCACTGGAAGGAGAGACAGCTTTTGATTCAGATACAGACAAAGGTATGGTACGTTATCTGATCGGAAAGTATAAAGAAGCAGTACAGATTCCGGCAAGCCTGCAGGGAGAAGTGAATCAGGCAAATGCAGATGGGCAGGTGGCATGGGGGAAAATGCTATGAAGCAGATGATTTTGAAAGCTTTAAGCCGGTACTGAAAAAACAGTTTGATTTACAGGAGAAGATAGCAACAGCGATCAATCCGGATGAAAAACCATATCAGGTTCTGGTGAACCGGTTTGATAAGGATTATCGTCTGGAAGAGATTGATGCAATTTTGGAAAAAATCAAAGATGCTGTCTGCGAAATTTTAAATGCGGTAAGAGAAGAACAGAGTAAGATTGATGATTCCATTCTGGAATGTGAAGCAGATCATGATACAGTACTTCGTATTGTGAAGAAAGCGCAGGAGATCCTGGGACTTGATAAAGATAAGAGTACTTTATTTGAGATCCATCATCCGGTATGTGTCTGCACCGGACCTCGTGATTCCAGACCATCCACAAACTGTGATGAGCTGATCCATGCGATTCTGGCAGTGGTTCATGAGACCGGACACGGACTCTATAATTATAATGCGAACGATGAGGTTGCAGAAAGCGGACTCTGGGGCGGAATTGAAGGTGCAATGCATGAAGCCCAGTCCAGATTCTACGAGAATCATGTAGGAAGAACCAGAGAATTCTGGGAGAACCTGTACCCATATCTGCAGAAGGAAGTGCCAAAATACAAAGAGATTTCTCTGGATACATTCCTTGCGGCACTCAATAAAGTAAAACCAGGACTGATCCGTCTGAAAGCGGATGAGCTTACCAATACCCTGCATATCATCATCCGTTACGAAATTGAAAAAGAATATTTCGATGGAAAACTGACAGTGGATACAATTGAAGAAGCATGGAACAGAAAATATCAGGAATATCTGGGATTTACTCCAAAGAATCATCAGGATGGAATCCTGCAGGATGTGCACTGGGCTTCAGGATGTGTAGGATATTTTCAGGGATATGCACTTGGAGATGCTTACGCAAAGCACAGTTTGCTCATAAGCTTCTTGCTGATTGCCCGGATGCATTTGAAAAGCTGGGAAAAGGAGATTCATCTGTAATTGGAAACTGGTTAAAAGAACATATTCACCAGTACGGACAGACCTATTCTGCGCGCGAGATGCTCAAAAAGCAACAGGAGAAGAGCTGAATACCGGTTATTATATTGAATATCTGAAAGAAAAATATTTACACTAAGCGCAGAGGGCAGGAGGATTGACCAATGAATAAAGAATTTTACGCAGGAAATCGTAAGAGCCTGTATCAGAAACTTGAAGCGGGATCTCTGGTGGTTGTATTCAGCGGACATGCACCGATCAAGACCAATGATGAGAATTATCCGTTTTTTACAAATCGTAACTTTTTGTATCTGACAGGAATTGAGCAGGAAAATATTGTACTGATGACTTATGTCGGAGAGGGAACAATTGAAGAAACTCTGTATCTTCTTCCACCGGATGCATTTGCAGAACGCTGGACCGGAAGACGTATAAAAGAAGAGGAAGCAGAAGAACTTTCCGGAATTACGAATTACAAATATGTGGCAGCATTCCGGAATGATCTTTCCAGACAATTATTTTCTGGCAATGTTAAGAAAGTTTATCTTGATTTTGACAAGGTTTATGAAAATACGCCGGCAGTAGAAGCATACCGCCTTGGCAAGTATCTGAAAGAACATGCTCCGTTTGTTGGACTTGGCAACCTTCATCCGATCATGAAACAGCTTCGCCTGATCAAGAAACCATGTGAGATTGAGGCAATGAAGAAAGCGGAAACGATCACAAAGGCCGGAATCGAAGCAATGATGAAAACATCTAAACCGGGAATGTACGAATACCAGTATAAAGCAGAATTTGATTATGCACTGGCTCAGAGGGGAGTGCTTTCACCAGGATTTCCGTCTATCATTTCATCAGGAAAGAACAACTTTAAAATTCATTACTATGATTATCGCGGACAGGCACAGGATGGAGATATGATCCTGAATGACGTTGGTGCTGTATGGGATTATGAGATCAACGATGTATCCAGGGCATTTCCGTGCAATGGAAGATTTAATGACCGTCAGAAATTGCTTTATGAGTGCATTTACAATACTTCAGAATATATCTTCAGTACACTGAAACCGGGTGTACCGCTTCTGGATGTGGATAAGATCATCCGTAAATATACATTTGAACAGTTAAAAGAAGCAGGAGTATGCAAAAATTTTGAAGATATTGGGACTTACATGTGGCACGGTGGAGCACATCATGTTGGATTTGATGTACATGACGTGGTAGAAGGAAGCGGACTTGCTGTACCGGGTGTTGTATTCTGTGTAGATATCGGTGTTTACCATGAAGAATGGGGCATTGATTCCGTCTGGAAGATAATTGCCTGATCACAGAAGACGGATGTGAAAATCTGTCAAGAGCAATTCCGAGACAGATCGATGAGATTGAAGCATTTATGGGACGCAGATAAATAGAAAACAGGGAAAGAGGGAGCTGTATAGAAAATTACGGTTCCCTTTTCCTGAAATATGGAGAGCCAGGATATGGAAAATAGAAAATCACGGAAAAGTACATTTCTTTATGTAATACTATTAACTTTATGTGTACCACTTGCATATGTATATCTTATTCTTGTTACAGGACTGCTGGATAAAATCCAGGAGGGGCATATCGGATTAACGTTGATGATTGTGTTTTTTCCACTGTTTTTTTATTGGGGACTTGTGGCAGTTGTGGGAATCATAAATATTGGACAGTCATTTAAGATATACAAAACGGGAAATCCGATTGAATGCGTGAACCGCATGCTGATCCATAAATATGGGCTGGTTGTTTTTTCTGTGTGAATTTTCTGGTTCTGTTCATTTATTATTTTTTCATAAGTATGGCAGTGCTGGTAGGAAGCCGGGGAGCCGCGATAATCTTTGCTCCGGTATTGCTGCCGTGGCTGATTGTAGCAGTCGTTTTTTCGGTTGGTGCAACATGGCTTGCTATTTTACCGGGAAGCTTTTATGGGATCCAGGTGATCCGTATGACCTATAAAAGTGGGAAAATAGGGTTTGCCGAAGCAGTTGTACATACGGTATTCCAGTTTTTCTTTCTGTTTGATGTGTTGGATGCAATGTATCTTGCAACGGAAAAATGGGGAAGAGGGAAAAAAGAGTTCTGTAATTATTGGGTGTGTGTATCTGTTTGCAGTTTTTGCAACCTGATAATTAAAATGAAATCAATGTTTTAAAATACAAGCAGTTGTATCAGAGTTTTGGTACGGCTGCTTTTTGTAAATGTGAAATGAAAAGGAAATGGAAAGGCAAATGGAAGGGGATGTTCAGCCGTGCCATTCGCAAAAGCATGTTAAATTGATGTCAGAATATTCTGAATTGCGCAAAATATAAAAACAACATTGACAATTCAGGAAAGGCGTGGTAAGATACCATATGTTCGCTGGTCGAGACAGAGACTAAGGAGTGGCATGCAGAGACGAAGCGGATGAAAAATAAAAGTTTTGCATAAAAAAAGCTGTATGGGAATATTCAGACGAAAACTTTGAAAAAAGTAAATTGCAAAAAGAAATCAAAAGCTGTTGACAAGCCTTGATGAATGTGCTATTCTATTAAAGCTGTCGCGTGAGGGATTGCTTCACAACAGCAAAAAGAAATAAAAAGTTGTTGACAAACATGAAACACTTTGATATAATATAAAAGCTGTCGCATGAAACGGCAACAACAAAAAAGAACATTGATAACTGAACAATAGACAACAAACCCTGAAAATTCTTACAAGAGATTTTTTTCAAGAACGGACATCGAAAGATGTCGAACCAGAACAGTAAACAGGAACAGAATTGCCAAGCGATTCTGACCCGGATGCAAACATTTTTAACGAGAGTTTGATCCTGGCTCAGGATGAACGCTGGCGGCGTGCTTGACACATGCAAGTCGAACGAAGCACTTATCTTTGATTCTTCGGATGAAGAGGTTTGTGACTGAGTGGCGGACGGGTGAGTAACGCGTGGGTAACCTGCCTCATACAGGGGGGATAACAGTTAGAAATGACTGCTAATACCGCATAAGACCACGGAGCCGCATGGCTCAGTGGGAAAAACTCCGGTGGTATGAGATGGACCCGCGTCTGATTAGGTAGTTGGTGGGGTAACGGCCCACCAAGCCAACGATCAGTAGCCGACCTGAGAGGGTGGCCGGCCACATTGGGACTGAGACACGGCCCAAACTCCTACGGGAGGCAGCAGTGGGGAATATTGCACAATGGGGGAAACCCTGATGCAGCGACGCCGCGTGAGCGAAGAAGTATTTCGGTATGTAAAGCTCTATCAGCAGGGAAGAAAATGACGGTACCTGACTAAGAAGCACCGGCTAAATACGTGCCAGCAGCCGCGGTAATACGTATGGTGCAAGCGTTATCCGGATTTACTGGGTGTAAAGGGAGCGTAGACGGCTGTGTAAGTCTGAAGTGAAAGCCCGGGGCTCAACCCCGGGACTGCTTTGGAAACTGTGCAGCTAGAGTGTCGGAGAGGTAAGTGGAATTCCCAGTGTAGCGGTGAAATGCGTAGATATTGGGAGGAACACCAGTGGCGAAGGCGGCTTACTGGACGATGACTGACGTTGAGGCTCGAAAGCGTGGGGAGCAAACAGGATTAGATACCCTGGTAGTCCACGCCGTAAACGATGACTACTAGGTGTCGGGGAGCAAAGCTCTTCGGTGCCGCAGACAAACGCAATAAGTAGTCCACCTGGGGAGTACGTTCGCAAGAATGAAACTCAAAGGAATTGACGGGGACCCGCACAAGCGGTGGAGCATGTGGTTTAATTCGAAGCAACGCGAAGAACCTTACCTGCTCTTGACATCCCGGTGACCGGCGTGTAATGACGCCTTTTCTTCGGAACACCGGTGACAGGTGGTGCATGGTTGTCGTCAGCTCGTGTCGTGAGATGTTGGGTTAAGTCCCGCAACGAGCGCAACCCTTATCTTCAGTAGCCAGCATTTAGGATGGGCACTCTGGAGAGACTGCCAGGGATAACCTGGAGGAAGGTGGGGATGACGTCAAATCATCATGCCCCTTATGAGCAGGGCTACACACGTGCTACAATGGCGTAAACAAAGGGAAGCGAACCTGCGAGGGTAAGCAAATCTCAAAAATAACGTCTCAGTTCGGATTGTAGTCTGCAACTCGACTACATGAAGCTGGAATCGCTAGTAATCGCGAATCAGAATGTCGCGGTGAATACGTTCCCGGGTCTTGTACACACCGCCCGTCACACCATGGGAGTTGGTAACGCCCGAAGTCAGTGACCCAACCGTAAGGAGGGAGCTGCCGAAGGTGGGACCGATAACTGGGGTGAAGTCGTAACAAGGTAGCCGTATCGGAAGGTGCGGCTGGATCACCTCCTTTCTAAGGAAGAAGAAGTAAGGAAGAATGTTGTCTATTGTTGAGGAAGAATGTTGTTCTTTTGTTGAGTCAAAGAACAGCTTTCAAAACTCTAAGAACTCAATTTCTGGTGGCGATGCGGTCAGGGGACACACCCGTTCCCATCCTCGAACACGATGGTTAAGACCTGATCGGCCGATGGTACTGCACTGGAGACGGTGTGGGAGAGCAGGTGGCCGCCAGATTATAGAAAGTTTAATATGAAAAAAGAAATGAATTGATCTTTACCAGTGATCAGAGATTAAAGGATTTTGGTTTTTAATGACTGATAAACTTCAGTCAGACATGTACTTTGAAAACTGCATACAAAAATAAATCAATTCTCAAATAGAGAAAGACATCCGAGGTGATCATCACCGCAAGGTAATGATTAACTTACATCTTCGAGAAAACGAAGTAAAAAAAACGACCTGAAATACCAACGCATGCAACGCTATGCATGTGTAACCGGATCCCATTCCCGTGGGAGAAGGGAGTTGGTTATGCTAGAAAGAGCGCAGGGTGGATGCCTTGGCACTAAGAGCCGATGAAAGACGTGATAAGCTGCGAAAAGCTTCGGGGAGGAGCAAATATCCGATGATCCGGAGATATCTGAATGGGGAAACCCGGCTGGACAGACTCCAGTCATCCATACGCCAATCCATAACGTATGGAAGGGAACCCGGTGAACTGAAACATCTAAGTAGCCGGAGGAAGAGAAAACAACAAGTGATTCTGTGAGTAGCGGCGAGCGAAAACGGAAGAGCCCAAACCGGAATGCGTGCATTCCGGGGTTCGGACCGCGTAATTGATCTGATAAGTTTAGCAGAATGGTTTTGGGAAAGCCAGCCAGAGAGGGTGAAAGCCCCGTAAGCGAAAGACGAGTCAGCAAGGCGGGATCCAGAGTACCACGAGACACGAGAAACCTTGTGGGAATGAGCGGGGACCACCCCGTAAGGCTAAATACTCCTTAGTGACCGATAGCGCATAGTACTGTGAAGGAAAGGTGAAAAAGGACCCCGGGAGGGGAGTGAAAGAGAACCTGAAACCCTGTGTTTACAAGCTGTGGAACATCTTTATATGATGAACCGCGTACTTTTTGTAGAACGGTCCGGCGAGTTACGCCATCTGGCGAGGTTAAGTTCTTAAGGAATGGAGCCGAAGTGAAAACAAGTCTTAACAGGGCGTTAAGTCAGTTGGAGTAGACCCGAAACCGGGTGATCTATCCATGTCCAGGATGAAGTTGCCGTAAAAGGCAATGGAGGTCCGAACCCACATCCGTTGAAAAGGGTGGGGATGAGGTGTGGATAGGGGAGAAATTCCAATCGAACCCGGAGATAGCTGGTTCTCCTCGAAATAGCTTTAGGGCTAGCCTCATGAGAGTCTTTTGGAGGTAGAGCACTGAATTCCCGCGGGGGCGTCAAAGCTTACCAAAGGATATCAAACTCCGAATGCCAGTAAGATGATTCATGGGAGTCAGACTGCACGAGATAAGTTGGGCAGTCAAAAGGGAAAGAGCCCAGACCTGCAGCTAAGGTCCCAAAATGTGTGTTAAGTGGAAAAGGATGTGGGATTTCAAAGACAACCAGGATGTTGGCTTAGAAGCGACCATACATTAAAAAGAGTGCGTAATAGCTCACTGGTCGAGAGGTCCTGCGCCGAAAATGTCCGGGGCTGAAACACACTACCGAAGCTCAGGAATTAACGTAGTTAATTGGTAGAGGAGCATTCTTAAAGGGAAGAAGCAGTACCGGAAGGAGCTGTGGACTTTAAGAAGAGAGAATGCCGGAATGAGTAGCGAGAGGAAGGTGAGAATCCTTCCGGCCGAATACCAAAGGTTTCAGAGTAAAGCTGATCTGCTCTGGGTAAGTCGGGCCCTAAGGTGAGGTCGAAAGACGTAGCCGATGGACAACAGGTTGAAATTCCTGTACTGCAGTATAACAGAACTGTGGGGACGCAGAGGGAGAGCACTAGCGGGAATGGAATCGCGGCAAGCGAGGTAGGAGTCGCGCTGGCAAATCCGCGTGACAATCCGAAGACGTGATGCATACCGAACTGAAGTAGGGAATGTGTGAGCCAGCTGCCAAGAAAAGCCGCTATTGTTTGTACTGTACCCGTACCGTAAACCGACACAGGTAGGTGAGGAGAGAATCCTAAGGCCGACGGGAGAAGCATTGTTAAGGAACTCGGCAAAATGACTCCGTAACTTCGGGAGAAGGAGTGCCTGGGAGACCAGGCCGCAGAGAATTGGCCCAAGCAACTGTTTAGCAAAAACACAGGTCTATGCAAAACCGTAAGGTGAAGTATATGGGCTGACGCCTGCCCGGTGCTGGAAGGTTAAGGGGAGAGGTTAGCGCAAGCGAAGCTTTGAACTTAAGCCCCAGTAAACGGCGGCCGTAACTATAACGGTCCTAAGGTAGCGAAATTCCTTGTCGGGTAAGTTCCGACCCGCACGAAAGGCGTAATGATTTGGGCACTGTCTCAACAATGCACCCGGTGAAATTGAAATACCAGTGAAGATGCTGGTTACCTGCGCCAGGACGGAAAGACCCCATGGAGCTTTACTCCAGCTTGATACTGGGATTCGATATTGTATGTACAGGATAGGTGGGAGGCGAAGAAGCATTGACGCCAGTTGATGCGGAGCCGCTGTTGGGATACCACCCTTGCGATACTGGGTTTCTAACCAGCAGCCGTGACCCGGCTGGGGGACAATGCCAGACGGGGAGTTTGACTGGGGCGGTCGCCTCCGAAAGGGTATCGGAGGCGCTCAAAGGTTCCCTCAGAATGGTTGGAAACCATTCGCAGAGTGCAAAGGCAGAAGGGAGCTTGACTGCGACACCGACGGGTGGAGCAGGTACGAAAGTAGGACTTAGTGATCCGGTGGTATAAAGTGGGATTGCCATCGCTCAACGGATAAAAGCTACCCTGGGGATAACAGGCTTATCACTCCCAAGAGTTCACATCGACGGAGTGGTTTGGCACCTCGATGTCGGCTCATCGCATCCTGGGGCTGAAGTAGGTCCCAAGGGTTGGGCTGTTCGCCCATTAAAGCGGTACGCGAGCTGGGTTCAGAACGTCGTGAGACAGTTCGGTCCCTATCCGGCGTGGGCGTAGGATATTTGAGAGGAGCTGGCCTTAGTACGAGAGGACCGGGCTGGACTGACCGCTGGTGTATCTGTTGTTCCGCCAGGAGCATGGCAGAGTAGCCAAGTCAGGAAGGGATAAACGCTGAAGGCATCTAAGCGTGAAGCCCCCCTCAAGATGAGATATCCCAACGCAAGTTGTAAGACCCCTTGAAGACGACAAGGTAGATAGGGCAGAGGTGGAAGTGCAGTAATGCATGGAGCTGACTGTTACTAATCGGTCGAGGGCATAACCAAGAAGGTAGGACAGGGTAAAGAATGGATGGAGTAAAGATTTAAATTTGTATGTGGTTTTGAAGGTACATGTAGAAAGTAAGGGAGCTGTAGACCGTAAGGGTTTGCAGTTTTTTATTGCTCAGAGGTGATCAGCCTGGAAAAAATGCAGAAGAGTCATTCATGCTGTTTAATAAAGATGCAGACTACCAGCTGCATCTTCCACAATTTGTACATGGTATGCAGTTCTTTTTTTAATAACAGGATACCACGGCTTTACCTGCAGATTCGGTAAGTTATTGAGCTCTAAAATGATAGAATGATAATGATCAGAAAGAGTAATCCGGTCTGAATCATGCTGTTCGATAGTCAGTGGGTAGATGGTTTTTGATCAGGAGACATACAATTTTGATGTAAAAAGAGGGTATAGACATCTGTACCAATTTGGATAAATTGATCGATGGTGATGATTTTGTAATCATCAGAAGAGAACGAAATGATTGCAGGAGACACAGCCAAAGTGTCTTCCGCAGGAATTTTATAAGAGTCAGTAGTAAATTCTCCAATTGGAGTTTCTAGTTTCATCATGTGTTAGCACTTCCTTTAATATCTTATAAATGAAAATTACTCGTTTTTCAGTTCTTCTTTCATGGCGCTGTCTTTTCCCTGCATAAAATGGTCTTTTTCAGGATTGCAAAAGCCCGCTCATAATCATTTTTACGCATATATTTAACCATTTTTTCAAATTCTCATTCGTTGGAACGATCCGCATGCCGTTTTTCAGCGAATACATACCCACTCTTACCAGCTCTGATAAATTGGATTCATAGAATTTGGTGATCCGGTCATTATTGAAAATGCTGACAATTTCAGATGCATCTGCGTATCAGCAAGCTCCCACTTGTAAACATCGGAAGCAACCGCACACATATGTACCACTTTTTCTTCAATTCGATAGGAATATTCTTCCGCTTTTCCACCTTCAAAGATCAGTTTAAATGCACTACCCTCTAAGAGTTCGCGGAGCTGATAAAGTTCATTGATATCTTTATCGGTGATTTCTTTTACAGTCATGGATTTATAATAATCGGTAACGATCAGACCTTCAGACTGCAAGCATTTTGAGTGCAGTGCGTACCGGATTACGGCTCATACCGAGCTCTTCTGTCAGAAGTGCTTCGGTAAGAGGCATTCCTGGTGGATAAGTCAGATTCATAATGTTATTTTTGATAATTTCATAAGCCTGATCGGCAAGTGATTTCTTTTTTTTCAGCCATGTGAAATCCCCTCTGTCTGGTGAATATATTAAGTATAACACATTAAAACAGGGGTTTGTAAAAAATAAAATTAGGTATATGTATAGTTGCGTTTAATATAAGAGTACAGACTGATGATTGTATACAATGGTGCATGTATTTTCGACGAAAAACGGCACTTTCTATTGTGAAAATGTTGACTTTAAACAGAGAAAGTGATACATTGAATGCAGAAAGAAATTTGTATACAAATTAAATGATTGTATACAAATTAAAAACGAAAATATATAAGGTTTTAAGTTCATCAGGAGGAGAAAGACTATGAAATTAGGATTTATCGGAACAGGTAATATGGCAGGAGCAATTATGGGAGGCGTTATTAAAAGTAATGTATTCAAACCGGAAGAAATCATCGGAGCAGATCTTTTTGCACCAGGTCGCGAAAAAGTAAAAAGAACTTTATGGAATCAATGTTACTGATAGCAATAAAGTAATTGAAAAGTCAGAAGTTGTTATTTTTTCTGTAAAACCACAGTTTTATGCAGATGTCATTCAGGAAGTAAAAGATCTGGTAAGACCGGAACAGCTTATTATCACGATCGCACCAGGAAAGACACTTGCATGGCTTGCCGAACAGTTTGGAAAAGATGTTAAGATTGTTCGTACAATGCCGAACACTCCGGCTATGGTTGGAGAAGGTATGACAGCTGCCACACCGAATGAACATGTAACAAAAAGAAGAACTTGATTATGCATGCAAGATTCTTTCTGCATTTGGTAAAGTAGAAGTTGTGGCAGAGCATATGATGGATGCAGTTGTTGCAGTAAGCGGAAGTTCACCGGCATATGTATTTATGTTTATCGAAGCAATGGCAGATCTTTGCTGTTGCAGAGGGAATGCCGAGAGCACAGGCATACAAATTTGCGGCACAGGCAGTTCTTGGAAGTGCGAAGATGGTTCTTGAAACAGGAAAGCATCGGGAGAACTCAAAGACATGGTATGCTCACCGGCAGGAACAACGATTGAAGCCGTAGGTGTATTGGAAGAACACGGATTCAGAAGTGCGGTCATTGATGCAATGAAGGCATGTGTTGATGTTGCAAAAGGAATGTAGATACGATATACTTGTTTACGGGGAAAAACATGTCCACGTAAACCTGAGAAGACCAAGGGCGTATGACGGCCGGTCTTTTTTATCTATTAAGAAAGGTCTTTCCTGATAATAAAAAACGCTCCGCGTGGAACATGATACCATAGGAGGTAGATAGATGGCAGCAAAACAGAATGTAAAGCGGCGGATTGTAGATGCCGCATGGGAATTGTTCTATGAAAAAGGATATGATGATACAACAGTAGATGATATCATTCGTCTTTCTGAGACATCAAAAGGATCGTTCTATTATTATTTCAGCAGCAAAGATTCTCTGCTTGATACATTGTCAACTATTCTGGATGAGAATTATGCAAAGCTTGAAGATGAACTGGATCCGGAAATGAACAGTTTTGATAAACTGATGTATCTCAATTACCGGTCGCATTCATTTATGGAGCAAAAGATTGATGTAGCATTGTTATCATCCTTATATTCAACACAATTGATTGCCAAGGGAGACAGGAATCTTCTGGATCAGAACCGTACTTATTACAAGCTGATCAGCAGGATCATAGAAGAGGGGCATGTGCGAAATCAGATCAGCAGAGAGAAGAGTATCCAGGAGATTACCAAGTATTATTCACTCTGTGAGCGGGCACTGGTATCAGACTGGTGTCTGAATAGGGAAATTATTCGCTTGGAGAATACAGTAAGGAATATATGCCGATTTTAATGGAACATTTCCGGGTAGACCAGCCTGAATAGAGAAAGGTTTTTATATGAAAGAGAGTCAGAGAAAAGGTTTAATTTCAGTACATGTTGCTGTGGCATTGTTTGGTTTTGTTGGACTGTTTGCCAAGCTGGTAGATCTGCCTGCAGTGATCATCGTGCTTGGAAGGGTATTTTTTTCATCTATTTTCCTCTGGATTTTTCTGCGTTTAAAAAAGCAGAAAATTCGCCTGGAGGAGAAAAGTGATTATTTGTGGATGGTCGGAGCAGGTGCAGTTTTAGCAATACACTGGAGTAGTTATATGCAGTCGATCCAGAGTTCGACGGTTGCAGTTGGTACGCTTACGGTATCAACTTTTCCGATATTTGTTATTTTTCTGGAGCCATACCTGTTCCATGAAAAACTGAAGAAATCGGATGTGTTTTTGTACACTGATGATGCTGGTCGGAGTATTCTTTATCGTACCCGCATTTCAGATGGATAATCAGATTACACAGGGAGTTCTGTGGGGACTTCTGAGTGCATTTACCTATGCAATATTGTCACTGATGAATCGCCGTTTTTCCAGCAGATATCCGGCAACACTGGTGTCGCTTTATGAACAGGGAACTGCAACGATCGTGTTGATCCCGATGATGTTTGTGTTGAAGCCGGTGATTACACTTGCAGATGCAGGCGTATTGATGATGCTTGGAATTATTTTTACAGCAGTTGCACATTCTTTATTTATCAGTGGACTTCGGACTGTGAAGGTAAGGATTGCCGGAATTTTATCCGGACTGGAACCGGTGTATGGGACTTTAAGCGCATTTCTGTTTCTGAAAGAAGTTCCAAGTTTCAGAGAGTGCCTTGGTGGTGTTATCATTCTGGTGCTGTGTTTTTATCGACACTGAAACCGGAGGAGAAAGCATCTGATGCTCCGGCATAAGAATAAAGAGAAGTTTGAGGATTTTATCTGGCACTGGTTTCTGGTGATCGGATATCGTCTGGAAAATGTATAAAGACTTTCTAAAAACTATTTACGGACGGGAAAAGTTCCGTTACAATAGGTAGAGAAATCAATGAAAAGGAGATTGTATAAAATGGCAAATCCAGTAGTAACATTTGAAATGGCAAATGGCGATGTGATCAAAGCGGAATTATATCCGGAAATCGCACCGAATACAGTAAATAACTTTGTATCTCTTGTAAATAAGGGATTTTATGATGGACTGATCTTCCACCGTGTCATTAGTGGATTCATGATCCAGGGTGGATGCCCGAATGGAACCGGAATGGGTGGCCCTGGATACAGTATCAAAGGAGAATTTAAGCAGAACGGTTTTGCAAATGATCTGAAGCATGAACCGGGCGTTCTTTCTATGGCGCGTGCAATGCATCCGGATTCGGCAGGATCACAGTTTTCATCATGCATAAGACTTCACCACATCTTGACGGCGCATATGCAGACTTTTGGTAAAGTTACAGAAGGTATGGATGTTGTAAATAAAATTGCTGAGACGGCAACAGACTACAGTGACAGACCGCTGGGAGAACAGAAGATGAAAAAAGTGACTGTTGAAACTTTTGGAGAGGCTTATCCAGAACCAGAGAGAGTCTAACAGGAGTTACATAGCAGACAACACTTGAGAGACAGAATAATAAAGACGGGGGAGCCGGTGAAAGACAGACTGAGAGGAAGCAAAAAGAGCATCGCTCCTTTTTACCTGATACGGATCATGCCGTTGCAGGAAGTCATATTGATTTTTTCAGAGACACTTGTGCATGACAGGTGTTTTCTTTTATTTCATAGGATTCATAGGAAATTCCGAAGGAACTTCCTATGAAATAAAAGGCACTGCGTGCCGGAGATGCGCACTCGCACGAAGATGAAGAATGTCGCAAGCGACCGTGCTGGCGCGAGAATGTGCCAAGGCACATTCTTTTTATACAAAATATTTAGGACAATTATGGAAAAAGAGAGGAAGAGAGTCAAATGAGAACAGCACTTACAATTGCAGGAAGCGATTCAAGCGGAGGAGCAGGTATCCAGGCAGATATCAAAACAATGATCAGTAACGGAGTCTATGCTATGAGCGCAATTACGGCTCTTACTGCACAGAATACAACCGGAGTTACCGGAATTATGGAGGTAACGCCGGAATTCCTAGGAGAACAGCTGGATAATATTTTCACGGATATTTACCCGGATGCAGTGAAGATTGGAATGGTATCTTCAAGTGGTCTGATCACAAAGATCGCAGACAAATTAAAAGAATATGATGCGAAAAATATTGTAGTAGATCCGGTTATGCTAGCAACAAGTGGAGCAAGACTGATCAGCGAGGAAGCGATTGATGCGCTGAAGAGCTGCCTGCTTCCGATGGCAACCGTTCTGACTCCGAATATCCCGGAAGCAGAAGTGCTTGCAGGTATGAAAATCCAGTCGCAGGCGGATATGATAAGAGCAGCAGAAGAGATCGGCACCAAATATCACTGTGCAGTTCTTTTTGTAAGGGCGGGCATCAACTGAACGATGCCAATGATCTGCTGTGGAGAGATGGTGGATATAAGTGGTTCTACGGAGAGCGGATCGACAATCCGAACACGCACGGAACAGGATGTACTTTATCCAGTGCGATCGCATCAAATCTTGCAAAAGAATATGATTTGGATGAGTCAGTAGAACGTGCGAAGAAATATATTTCCGGAGCACTTGCAGCAATGCTGGATCTTGGCAAAGGCAGTGGTCCTATGGATCACGGATTTGCAATAAAAAATGAATATACAGAAAGCAAAGTGGAGGAATAGAAGTATGAATGAAAAGAGAACCTCTATCTTTGAAAATGGACTGATCTGGTTTGGGGCAGGCGTGTCCCTTGCAGAGATCCTGACCGGTACTTACTTTGCGCCGCTTGGATTCGGAAAAGGAGTTCTGGCGATTATTATTGGTCATATCATAGGATGCATGATGCTTTTTCCTTGCCGGAGTAATTGGTGGAAAGACCAGAAGAAGTGCAATGGAAACGGTAAAAATGAGCTTTGGGGAAAAGGGCGGGATTTTCTTCTCCTTCCTGAATGTACTTTGCAGCTGGTTGGCTGGACTGCTATTATGATTTATGATGGAGCACTTGCAGCAAATGGTGTTCTTCATACCGGCAGATGGGTATGGTGTCTGGTGATCGGTGTACTGATCATCTTATGGATTGTGATCGGAATCACAAATCTTGGCAAGATCAATACGGTTGCAATGGCGCTTTATTTATCCTGACACTGGTACTCAGCAGAGTGATCTTTGGTGACGGATCGGTAGCAGGCGCAGGCGGAGCTGCCATGACGTTTGGTGCAGCAGTAGAGCTTTCTGTTGCCATGCCACTTTCCTGGTTGCCACTGATCAGTGACTATACAAGAGAAGCAAAAGAACCGGTAAAAGCAACCGCAGTCAGCACCGTTGTTTATGGAGTTGTCAGTTGTTGGATGTACGTGATCGGTATGAACGCTGCAATTTACACAGGAGAGTCTGATATTGCAAGTATCATGGTAAAAGCTGGACTTGGAATAGCAGGACTTGTGATCATTGTATTTTCTACCGTTACGACAACCTTCCTGGATGCTTACTCAGCAGGAATTTCGTCAGAGTCAGTATTTTCAAAAATCAATGGGAAATATGCAGCAATTGTTGTAACTGTGATCGGAATGATCGGAGCAATCATTTATCCGATGGACAATATTACCGATTTCCTGTACCTGATCGGTTCTGTATTCGCGCCGATGATCGCAATCCAGATTGCGGATTTCTTCATTCTGAAGAGAAAGGACAGCCTGGAAGTATCTCTGGATGTCATGAATGGTGTAATCTGGGTGATCGGTTTTATACTTTACCGTATTCTGATGAATGTGGATATTCCGCTTGGAAATACACTCCCGGATATGGTCATTACCATCGTGATCTGTATTCTTGCAAGAAAATGTATAAAGACAGAAAAATAGCTTTGAAAGAAAAATGGAAATGCCGTGTTGACATTTCCATTTTCTTTTGACAGAACATGTAGCGATCTACAGAAGAGAGGCGGAAAAATGAATGCTGACGCCTGGAAACGTGGTAAAAGTTTATAAGAAAGAAGTTTTGGATAATTTAGTTAGCGGATGAAATAAAGTGGGATTTTTATCCTGCAAAATATATATGGAAAAAGAGTTGGGTAGAATGAAAAAAGAGCTTACGACATATGATCGGGGGAAATGTCGTAAACTCTTTTTTTTTCTGTAATTTCATTAAAGGAGAAATGAAAATAAAAAGTATCAAAATACTGAAAACGTCTTATTTGGTTTTGATTCCTAATCAAGTGGGGCAATTGTGACTGACTAAGATGCCGCCCCACCGAGGAATTCTTATCTAGTTGTTATCTTCAAGCTGATATTATAATACCAAGAGGCTTGGAATTTGTATATTCGCAAAAAAACAAAAGAAAAAAAGCTTTGAAAAATAAAATTGTGCAAAATAACAGGGGTAAAATCAATTTATACAAAAGGTTATTTTGAATTTGGAAATTGATAATAAAATTTGCATAAATGCAAAAAAAATGAGTGCAAATGATTTTTTGTATAAGAACAAATGTGTTTTCAAGAAGGAATTATGAATGCTTATTATAAATGTCAATATAAAAAAATTTTTCGAACATGAGGAGACCGATAGGAAAATCCTGAAATAGAAAAAAGAGCTTACGACATATGATCGGGGGAAATGTCGTAAACTCTTTTTTCCAATAATTTCATTAAAGGAGAAATGAAAATAAAAAGTATCAAAATACTGAAAACGTCTTATTTTGTTCGGTTAAGTGTTATCCTTAACTTGTTTTTATAATAGCATTTGCAGGGAGTTTTGTATATTCGCAAAAAAAACTAAAAGAACTGCAAAGTTAAAATAAAATTGTGCAAAATAACGAAGTGCAAAACAAGATTGACAAAAGAATGTAAAAAAGGAAATTTTAACGGTAAAAATATATAATGTCTAATAATTAACAAGAAGTTACAGAAAGTTACAAGGAAAACTGTAATTTTTGAAAGTATATTCCGGAAGCAGGGTGGGAAAAACAGAGGAGGATACTGTTTGTGAATGCCGGAAAGATTCAGATAATGGAAAAAGAGCTTGCGACATATGATCGGGGGAAATGTCGTAAGCTCTTTTTCTGTAATTTCATTAAAGGAGAAATGAAAATAAAAAGTATCAAAATACTGAAAACGTCTTATTTGGTTTCGTTAAGTGCTATCCTTAACTTGATATTATAATACCATGTGTATGCTCTTCTGTAAATTCGCAGAAAAGACAAATGTTACAAAAATGATACTGTAAAATTGTGCAATATAGCCAAAAACGGTGCAAAAAATGGAAAATGTGAAAGTTTTATAATCTTACGACTTCATATTTGATTTGCTTTTCCAATATGTTAAAATTAAAAAAAGCAGAAAATTTTACAGATAAGGGGAAAGATGATGAAAGAATTTGTTGAAATGCGGGATGTCCGTAAGATTTACCGTATGGGTGAAGTTGAGATTGCCGCAGCAGATGGAATTGATTTTCAGATAAAAAAGGTGAATTTGCAGTTGTGGTAGGCCCAAGTGGTGCGGGAAAACGACAGTGCTTAACATTCTGGGGGGAATGGATACGGCAACAAGTGGAGAGGTCTGGATCGATGGAAAGAATATTGTAAAGTATTCGCCGAGGCAGCTTACTTCCTATAGAAGGGATGATATTGGATTTGTATTCCAGTTTTACAACTTGATTCCGAACCTGACGGCGCTTGAAAAATGTAGAGTTGGCACTGCAGATCTGTAAGGATCCGTTGGATGCGGAGATGGTTCTTAGGGAAGTGGGACTGGCAGACCGTATGAAGAATTTCCCGGCACAGCTTTCCGGTGGGAGCAGCAGAGGGTATCGATTGCGCGTGCACTGGCAAAGAACCCGAAGCTTCTTTTTGTGTGATGAGCCGACAGGGGCGCTGGATTACAATACCGGTAAGGCAATATTGAAGCTTTTACAGGATATGTGCCGTGAACGAGGGATGACAGTGATCCTGATCACACAACTCAGCGATCACGCCGATGGCAGATCGTGTAATTAAAATGAAGAATGGAAAAGTCGGAAGCATGAAGCTGAATGAAAGACCGGTTCCGGTGGAGACGATTGAATGGTAGGTGGACGTAAAGACCGATGAAGAAAAATATTTTACGCAAAGACTTTATAATAGAAAGAAAAAAAAGACGATGGGACGGTTTGTATCAATCTTTTTTATCGTGGCATTGGGTGTCGCATTTTATTCGGGAATCCGTGCATCAGAGCCAAGTATGCGGATCACTGCAGATCAGTATTTTGATGATTCGGAGCTGATGGATCTGAAGGTAATGGGAACCATGGGACTTACCAAAGCGGATATCAAAGCGATTGGAAAGGTATCGGGAATTGAAGCTGTAGAAGGCGGATACAGCAAAGACGTGCTTTGCCCGGTTGGAGACAATGAAAAGGTTGTCCATATGCTGAGCATGCAGAAGAATTTTAATCAGGTTTCGGTTGTGAAAGGCAGGCTGCCGGAAAAAGCCGGAGAATGTCTGGTGGATGAAGATTTTCTGAGCTATACAGACCTGAAGGTTGGCGACACGGTAGCTTTCCATTCCGGAGATGGAGAGGCATTGACGGATTCGCTGGTTACAGATACATACAAGATTGTAGGTATCGGGAACAGTCCGCTGTATATTTCATTTGGAAGAGGAAGCAGTACGATCGGAAACGGAGAGATCAGTGGATTTGTTGTAGTGGATAAAGCTTCTTTTGACATGGATGTTTATACGGAAGCTTATGTGAAGGTGAGCGGTGCAGAAGAGAAAACGGCATTTACTGATGAATACAATAATCTGTCGGATGCAAAGCAAAGGAAGCCGTGAGTGCAATCGAAGAAGAACGCTGTGCAGTCCGCAAACAGGAAAGCGTAGATGAGGCAAATGAAAAGCTTGCTGATTCAGAGAAGACAGTGAATGAAAAATCGCAGGAACTGGAGGATGCGAAAAAAGAGCTGGAGAGTGGGAAAAGCAAGGCAGCCGAAGAACTGGAAAAAGCAAAGCAGCAGCTTACGGATGGAGAAGCAGAGCTTGCGGATGCAAAAGCAGCAGATTGCAGACGGCGAGACACAGCTTGCCGATGCAAAAGCGCAGCTGAATGATAAGCAGGCACAGCTTGATTCGGTGGAGGCACAGTATGAATACGGAAAAACACAGCTGGATCAGAAAGAACAGGAGCTTGCAGATGCGGAACAGGTTTATCTGAGCAATTACTCGAAATATATGCCGATCATTACGGCGGGAAGGAACAGATTCCAGCAGGAAAGTCACAGATCGCGGATGGGAAGAAACGGTTGGACGAGGGACTTGCACCGCTTAATCAGCTGAAAGACGGACTGGCTGGGATTGAAGATGAAATCAGCCAGTGTGATTCGGGGATTGCGGAATTGCAGAAGCAGATAAATGACGGAGATACATTATATCAGGAATACACAAAGATCTCAGAGCCTGATAGAACGCCAGAGCAGCGAGTATATCTGGAAAGCTGGGTGGAGTCCGACAGGGACTGGAAGCAAAGCTTGCTGGTATACAGGAGCAGAAAGCACAACTTGAAGATAAAAAGAAGGGCTTGCTAGTGCAGATGAATCAGGCAGGTTTTGCCACAGAAGCAGACCTGGAAGCACAGATTACCAGCCTGACTAAGCAAAAGCAGATCTGGATGCAAAAGAGAAAGCACTTCTTCAGCAGGAGCAGACACTTGCCGCACAGGAAGAAGAGCTGTTAAGGTGCAGGCAGACAGATTACAGACGGCAAGAGTCAGATCGCAGCAGCCAGATCCCAGCTTGACAGCACAAAATCTCAGATTACGGACGGAAAAGCACAGATCCTGTCTGCATGGGCACTTCTGAATGAAAAAGAGGACACTTTAAATGCGAGTAAAGCACAACTTGCATCCGGTGAACAGGAGCTTGCGGATGGCCGGAGTGAATATGAGCAGGCAGCAAAAGAAGCGGAAGAACAGATCATGGACGGACAGGCAAAGATTACAGATGGAGAGAAGCAGCTGACGGATGCAAAGGCAGCAGATTGCAGACGCAAAGGCTGAGATCAAAAAAAAAATCGAAAATCCGAAGTGGTATGTGCAGACGAGAGAGGATGCACTGACGGAATATCAAGGATACGGAGATAATGCAGACCGCATGCGTTCTATTGGAAAAAGTATTTCCGGTACTCTTCTTCCTGGTGGCAAGCACTGATCAGTCTGACGACGATGACACGAATGGTAGAGGAGCAGAGAGTCCAGATCGGAACGATGAAGGCACTCGGTTACGGAAAAGCTGCAATTGCAGGGAAATACATTGGTTATGCTCTGATTGCAACGCTTGGCGGAAGTATTTTCGGAGTACTGGCCGGGGAAAAGATCCTGCCGTTTATCATTATTTATGCTTATATGATTCTGTATAAGCATCTGCCGGCGATCCTGGTACCGTACCATATGAGCTATGCACTCCAGGCTTCGGGAATCGCAGTTGCCTGCACACTGATCGCTACGATCGCATCCTGCTACAAAGAGCTGGCAGCAGAACCGGCAGAGCTGATGCGTCCGGCAGCACCGAAGCAGGGGAAGCGGATTCTTCTGGAGCGGATCGGAATTATCTGGAAGCATCTGAATTTTACATGGAAATCGACCGTGCGGAATCTGATCCGGTATAAGAAGCGATTCTTTATGACCATTTTCGGAATCGGAGGCTGTATGGCACTGATGGTAGTCGGATTCGGACTGAAGGACTGTATCTATGAGATCGTCAGCCTGCAGTATGAGAAGGTGCAGTTCTATGATGCGGCAACCTACATGAGTGACGACATATCCGAAGAGAACAGACAACAGCTCCATGATTATCTGGATCAGAATGCAGATATAAAAAGAGACGATCGAAGCGCGGATGCAGAAGACCGATGTAAAATCTGCATCCGGTAAAAAGACACTTTATCTGATGGTGCCATCGGATAATGAAAAAGATTGAGGACTTTTTTAAGCTTCCACAGCAGGACCAATAAGGACGAGGTTTATTCACTGAAAAAAGACGAAGTGATTCTGACTGAGAAAATGGCATCCCTCCTGAATGTAAAGGTGGGAGATGAGCTTACGATCGAGGACGAGGACAGGGAGACCAGACGGTGACGGTTGGCGCCATCTGCGAGAACTATATGAGCCATTACCTGTATCTGTCACCGGAAAAATACGAGGAATTATATGGTGTACCGGCAGAATATAACACGATCATCTACAGTGTAAAGGACGGAAAGGATGATCAGATCGAGAAGATCGGAACAAAGCTTCTGTCGATGGATGGAGTACTGAATGTAAGTTATACCAGCAGTATTGAAGGAAGGCTGGATGACATGCTGCGAAGCCTGAATCTGGTCATCGTGGTACTGATCGTATCTGCCGGAATGCTGGCCTTTGTGGTGCTCTATAACCTGAACAATATCAACATCAACGAACGCCAGAGGGAGCTTGCAACCATGAAGGTGCTGGGCTTCTACGACGGAGAGGTTGCCTCTTATGTATACAGAGAGAATATCCTGCTGACGATCATTGGATCGGTTGTGGGTATGGTGCTTGGTAATCTGCTTCACCGGTATATCATCCTGACGGTCGAAGTAGAAGAGGCGATGTTCGGACGTCAGATACACTGGCAGAGTTATCTGTACAGTTTCTTGTTTACTGTAGCATTTTCTTTATTTGTAAACTGGGTAATGTTCTACAAGCTGAAGAAGATCGATATGGTGGAATCTTTGAAGAGCGTGGAGTAAAAGCTTTTGCAAGTGTATGTCAAAGATTTCTTATAGACGGTACACAAAGAATCGGAAAATATATTTCACAGAAAGTTTATATTCTTCACAGAATTATTAGCACTCTTGCCAAAAGAGTGCTAATTTTCTATTGACATTTAGAAATCAGGGTATTAAGATATGTCATAGACAGAAAAATACGGTATTTGAAACCGTAAAAAGATAGAATATGAAATTTAGGAGTGATAAAAATGGCAAAAAAAAAGGTAGTCTTTCAATCAGCAGCGAAAATATTTTTCCCGATTATCAAGAAATGGGTATATTCTGATCATGATATTTTCGCAAGAGAGCTTGTTTCCAATGGATGCGACGCGATCACAAAATTAAAGAAGCTGGACATGATGGGAGAATATACACTTCCGGATGATTATAAAGGAAAGATCCAGGTTATTGTAAACCCGGAAGAGAAGACTTTGAAATTCATCGATAATGGTCTTGGTATGACTGCTGATGAAGTAGAAGAATATATCACACAGATCGCATTTTCAGGAGCAACCGAATTCCTGAACAAATACAAAGATAAGACAACAGAGGACGATATGATCGGACACTTTGGTCTTGGATTCTACTCTGCCTTCATGGTAGCTGATGAAGTTCATATTGATACCCTTTCTTATAAAGAAGGTGCAAAACCGGTACACTGGGTAAGTGAAGGCGGTACAGAGTATGAGATGGAAGAAGGGGATAAAGAGGAAGTTGGTTCTGAAATCACCTTATTCCTGAACGAAGATTGTGTAGAATTTTCAAATGAATACAGAATCCGCGAAGTCCTTGAGAAATACTGTTCATTCATGCCGGTAGAGATTTTTGTATCCAAAGCAAATGCAGAACCGGAATATGAGACGATCCCGGAGGATGAAGTCCTGGATACCGATACGGTTGTTGAACATATCCATGAAGACGCCAAGATGGAAGAAAAAGAAAATGAGAACGGTGAAAAAGAAATGGTTGAAGTTTCACCGGCATCCGACACAGCAAAGATCGTGAAACGCCCGGTATCGATCAGTGATCCGGCGCCGCTGTGGACAAAGCATCCAAACGAATGCAGCAAAGAAGATTATATTGATTTCTACCGGAAAGTATTTATGGATTACAAAGAACCTCTGTTCTGGATTCATCTGAACATGGATTATCCATTCAACTTAAAGGGTATCCTGTACTTCCCTAAGATCAATACCGAATACGATTCCATTGAAGGAACCATCAAATTGTACAACAATCAGGTATTTATCGCAGACAATATCAAAGAAGTTATTCCGGAATTCCTGATGGTATTAAAAGGAGTCATTGATTGTCCGGATCTGCCGCTTAACGTATCACGAAGCGCACTGCAGAATGATGGATTCGTACAGAAGATCTCCGAATACATTTCAAGAAAGTTGCTGACAAGCTTTCAGGAATGTGCAAGACAGATAAAGAAAACTATGAGAAATACTGGGATGACATCAGCCCATTTATCAAATTCGGCTGCCTGAAAGATGAAAAATTCTGCGAGAAGATGAGCGATTATGTTCTGTTCAAGAACCTGGATCACAAGTATATGACACTCAAAGAATGCATCGAAAAAATGGCGGAAAAGCAGAACCGGAGGAAAAGACTGAGGGTGAAAATGCAGAGCAGTCAGCAGAAAAGAAAGAAACAGAGAAGACAACAATCTACTATGTAACAGATGAACAGCAGCAGAGCCAGTATATCAATATGTTCAAAAAAGAGGGACTGGACGCAGTGATCTTGTCACATAATATTGATTCTCCATTTATTACACAGATGGAGCAGAAGAACGAACATATCAAGTTCCAGAGAATCGATGCAGATCTGACTGATCACTTCAAAGAAGATGTATCTGAAGAAGAAAAAAAAGCATTCAAAGAAAAAACTGACAGTCTGGTCGAAATCTTCCGCAAAGCACTTGGCAATAACAAACTGGAAGTAAAAGTGGAAAAGATGAAAGATGAAAATGTGGCATCTATGATTACACTTTCCGAAGAATCACGCCGTATGCAGGAAATGATGAAGATGTATGGAATGTCAGGCATGGATCCGTCTATGTTCGGAACCAATGCAACCCTGATCCTGAATGCAAATCATCCGCTGGTAGAATATGTTGTAGCACATAAAGATGGCGAAAAATACAGAAATGTTCTGCCATCAGTTATATGACCTGGCAATGCTGGCACACAAGCCACTCAGCCCGGAAGAGATGACAGAATTTGTGAAACGCAGTAATGAAATTATGATGAAACTGGCAAAATAATCTTGCTGTAGATACCCGGAAAAGCCTGAATCATTCAGATTCTATTTTCGCTTATGCGAAAAGGTCTGAATGGTCAGGCTTTTTTTCTGTATTTGGAAATACTTTCCACAAAGTGTTGGTGAACTTCCTGGTCTTTTATAGTATAATATAACAAAAGAGAGGCGGTGGATACGATGAAGAATTATTCAAAGGATATAAGCAGACAATACCATATTCAGGTGGCCAACGGGGAAGTCGGCCGTTATGTCATTCTCCGGGAGATCCAAAGCGCTGCAAAAAAATAGCACAGTATTTTGAAGATCCGGTGATGATTGCGGATAACCGGGAATTTATCACTTATACAGGAACTTTAGATGGCGTAAAGGTAAGTGTCACATCTACCGGAATTGGGGGACCATCAGCAGCAATTGCGATGGAAGAATTAGCCAGATGTGGAGCTGATACGTTTGTACGGATTGGAACCTGCGGTGGGATACAACCGGAAGTAAAAAGTGGGGATATTGTAGTTGCTACGGGTGCCGTCAGAATGGAAGGGACTAGCAAAGAATATGCGCCGATCGAATATCCGGCAGTGGCAGACCTTATGGTGGTGAACGCACTGGTCAGTGCTGCGAAGGAAAAGGACTGTGAATTTTATACCGGAGTGGTACAGTCAAAAGATGCATTTTACGGACAGCATGAGCCGGAAGCAATGCCGGCAGGTTATGAGTTGATCAATAAATGGGAAGCCTGGAAGAAACTGGGATGTCTGGCATCAGAGATGGAGACAGCGACACTTTACATTGTGGCAAACAAAGCTTCGTGTACGCGTGGGTGCGTGTTTCCTTGTAATGGCAAATCAGGAGAGAGAGAAGCTGGGTCTTGAGAATCCGGTTGTACATGACACAGACATGGCAGTACAGGTGGCAGTGGAAGCCATCAGAAAGTTGATCAAAGAGGAGCGGTAAATGAAAGAAACAATATATAAACGAATCTTTGTGATTGTTTTGGATTCACTTGGAATTGGTGCAATGCCGGATTCTGAAAAATTCGGTGACAGGGATGTTGATACATTTGGTCATATTTTAGACAGAATGGGAACATTGAAGATTCCAAATCTTCAGAAGCTTGGTATGCTGAATCTGCATACCGGAGGAAAGATGTATGGAATCGAGAATCCGGTTGGAAAAATTACCAGGCTGAAAGAGGCGAGTAACGGAAAGGATACAATGACAGGCCACTGGGAAATGATGGGAATCTATACAGAAAAACCATTTAAAACCTTTACCGAACATGGATTTCCACCGGAACTGATCGCAGAACTGGAAAAACGTTGCGGGAAAAAAGTGATTGGAAACCGTAGTGAGAGCGGAACAAAGATTATTGAAGAACTTGGGGAAGAAGAAATTGAAACAGGTGCAATGATTGTCTATACTTCTGCGGATTCGGTAATGCAGATTTGTGGAAATGAAGAGACATTTGATCTGGCAAATCTGTACCGGTGTTGTGAGATCGCAAGAGAGATCACGATGAAGGATGAATGGCGCGTGGGACGAGTCATTGCAAGACCGTATGTAGGAAAGAAAAAGGTGAATTTAAAAGAACCAGCAACCGCAGGGATTATGCACTTGAGCCGACCGGAAAGACTGCACTTGATGCACTGAAAGATGCGGGAAAGGATGTGATCGCAGTCGGAAAGATCCATGATATCTTTTGCGGGAAGGAATCACAGAATCGTATCATTCAACAGCTCCGTGCATGGAATGGAGCAGACCATTGAGATTTGCAAAAAAGATTTTGACGGACTGTGCTTTGTAAATCTGGTTGATTTTGATGCACAGTGGGGACACCGGCGCGATCCGGTTGGCTACGGACATGAGATTGAGAGATTTGATAAAAATCTTGGAATTTTGTTGGATGATCTGCGGGAGGATGATCTTCTTATTATTACCGCCGATCATGGAAACGATCCGACCTACAAAGGAACCGATCATACACGGAATATGTACCGTTTTTGGCGTATTCCAAAAAGATGGATGAGGGTGGCGTGATTATGGAGGAAAATACCTTTGCAGTGATCGGGGCAACGATCACAGATAATTTTGGTGTAAAAATGCCGGAAGGAACGATCGGACATTCGATTCTGAATGAACTTATTTAGCAAGAAAAAGCAGGAAAAAGAGAATGAAAAAAGAACAAATTAAAAAATGATAGAAATCGCGCTTTCTCAGCTTGCATATTCTTATACCCCTTATTCTGACTTTAAAGTGGGAGCTGCGCTGCTTGGAAAGAATGGACGGATATATACGGGATGCAATATTGAAAATGCGGCTTATACACCGACAAACTGTGCGGAGCGTACCGCGTTTTTCAAGGCAGTCAGCGAAGGAGTAAAAAGAATTTGATGCAATCTGTATTGTAGGAGGAAAGGGCGGTGTTGTGACAGAGTATGCACCGCCGTGCGGAGTATGCAGGCAGGTCATGATGGAATTCTGCGATCCGGAGACATTTCAGATCATTCTTGCAGTAGATGCAAAGCATTATGATATCTATACCTTGAAAGAAATGTTGCCAAAAGGTTTCGGACCATCCAATCTTACAGAATGAGAAAGGACTCAGACTCCAAAAGAAGATTTTTGAAGAAAAGGAAAAGAGAAGGAATGAAAAATGACACAGGAAACCTTGAAAGAATTATCGAAGATTGAGCTTCACTGTCATCTGGACGGTTCTCTTAGCAGATCATTTATTGAAAAAAGGCTTGGAAGAACTGTAAGACCTGAAGAACTCAGTGTTTCAGAAAACTGTACAAGTCTGAATGAATATCTGGAAAAATTTGACCTTCCCGGCAGATGTATTATGGATGAAGAGGGACTTTCCGGAGCTGCGTATGATCTGCTCTCCCAGATGAACGAAGAAAATGTCTGTTATGCGGAGATCCGTTTTGCTCCACTTCTGTCAGAGACAAAAAGATGGACAGCCGGAAGGTGATCGAAGCAGTAATCAGCGGAATGGAGCAGGGAAAAAAGATTTTGGAATCGAGTATGGTGTGATCGTCTGTGCAATGCGGCATCACAGCACTGAGGATAATATGCGGATGATCAAGACGGCAAGAGAATATCTGGGATCCGGAGTTTGTGCAGCAGATCTTGCAGGAGCAGAAGCATTGTATCCGATGTCTGAATTTATGGATATTTTTACAGAGACAAAGAAGATGGGAATGCCATTTACACTCCATGCCGGAGAATGTGGAAATCCACAGAATGTCATAGATTCGATAAACGTGGAGCTGGAAGGATCGGGCATGGGATCGCGATGCGTGGCAACCAGGAGATCCGGAAAATGGCAAAAAAGCAGGTATTGGTATCGAGATGTGTCCGATCAGCAATTTACAGACCAAATCTGTAAACAGCATGGCGGAATATCCGATGCGGGAATTTCTGGATGCAGGCTTAAAAGTATCGGTCAACACAGATAACCGAACGGTGAGTAACACCAGCCTTACGAAAGAACTGGAATTTATTCAGAAAAATTATGGAATTCGGGACGAAGAAATCCTTCAGATGATGAAAAATGCAATTGATACTGCATTTGCCGATGATTCTATAAAAGATAAAATTTGCAAAATGCTGAAATAAAGAAACTAAAAACAGAGAGGATTGACTCTGAAAAATAATAGAAAAGAGGAATTCTGTATGAGCAATGAAATTTATGAAAAGCTGGAAATATGCCGGAAAAGCATTCTCCAAAAAACGAATTTTAAACCGGAAGTGGCAGTGATTCTGGGCTCCGGTCTTGGCGAATACGCATCAAAAATCAAGATAGAACAGATCATTCCATATACAGAAATTGAAGGTTTTCCGGTGTCGACAGTTGTGGGACATAAAGGACAATTTGTATTTGGTTATGTAAAAGAAGTTCCGGTTGTGATCATGCAGGGACGTGTGCATTATTATGAAGGGTATCCGGTAACAGATGTGGTGCTTCCGGTGCGGCTGATGGGAATGTTAGGCGCAAAGAAGCTGATTCTTACCAATGCATCAGGCGGAATCAATACCGGATTCCATCCGGGCGATCTCATGCTCATCACAGACCAGATTATGAGTGGAATCCCTAATCCACTGATCGGTGCCAATGTCGAAGAACTTGGAACCCGTTTTCTGGATATGAGTGAAGCCTATAGTAAACGGATGCAAAGCAGATCATAAAGAAAGAAGCCCAAAAACTCGGCATTCCTCTGAAAGAAGGTGTATACCTTCAGCTTACCGGTCCATCTTATGAAACTTGCTTATGAATACAACAGTAGTTATAGTTCATAAAAAAGTGTATAACTCCCCTTTCCCCATAAGAAAGCTATTATGGAATCCTATGTGGCAGTTGCAACTTTTTTCTGTTTGTTGTGATATTTATAAAGATTGTGTCCAATAGAAACAAGAAATACTTCCAGCAGAACAGATTTTATTCCTCTTCGGACAATTCTTTTGTACCAACGGTCGTTTTTGATGATGCCAAATGTACCTTCTGCCTGAATAGATCTATTCATTCTTAGAAGTGCTCCCTGGATACTTTCAAGATTTTCAATTACTTCCTGATGCATCACTGTAAGTTCACGGTTGATCCGAACGATACGGTTTTTATCTGTCTTTTTACATTGTTCTGCGTATGGACATCCGGAACAGTCCTCACACTGGTAGTATTCTTCCTGACGTCCATACTTGTTTCCCTTTACGTTTTTTCGATACCGAAGATAAAAGTTTTTCCCGTTTGGACAACGCATGATTCCGTCTTCACCAATTGGAAAATTTACCGCTCGGAATGGATCTTCACGATACTTCCTGTCAGTAGTCTCTTTCTTGAACATGGTGAATTTCATATACTTTTCCATTCCATGCTGTTCACAAAAGATGTAATTGTTGTAAGAACCATATCCGGCATCTGCCACTGGATACTTCGGATAAAAGCCATATGTAGTATAAAACTCGTTCATCAACGGAATAAAACAATCCATGTCTGAGCGATACTGATTTACATCAACAACAGCAATGTATTCATCCGCAACACCAACCTGCACATTGTAAGCTGGAAGCAGCTGGTCATTTCCCATATAATCTGTCTTGATACGCATAAAAGTAGCAGAATGATCTGTTTTTGAGTAGCTGTTGCGTTCCTTCCCACAGATTTTGAGTTTTCCCACGTATTCTTCTAGTTTTACAGCATATTCCCTAAGTTTCTCATAATGACGTTCTTTGCGTGGTTTTGCGATGTCCCCTCCCATGAACAAACATCGTTTCATCAATCTGCCAGGCTTCTGCATACTGTTCAGTCGCTTTCTTCAGATACTCAGGTGCATACTCACTATTGATACAAAGCTTTATCCCTGTACATGACAGTTCTTCATTGATTTCCTCAAAGAGTGTAGTAATCTTATCAAAGAGACGGTATCTGGATTTTTCTGTGGCTTTTTTTCCACACCCAGGAATATTTATTTGCATTTGCTTCAAACTTGGAGCCATCGATGTATAGATGTTGGAGATCCACATGTTCTGTCTCGAAGATTTTTTTATTTATGTCTTGAAATATTTCTTTAATGGAATCAGCAAGTACCTCGTTAATGAAGTAGCCGAAGGTACGATAAGAAGGTGTTTGATGATCCATGAGATACATGAAGCGGAGATTGACTTTACACTGGTCCTCCAACTCGCGTAATGATATATAGCCATTCGCCATAAATCCGAACAAAACTGTCTTCAGCATGCTGACCGGGTCATATCTGAGTCTTCCTGTATAATGTTGTGGAATATTTTTCAGATACTTCTCCAGTTCAATTTCTCCCATAAATCTGTCAAAAGTCAGCACTGGATCACAGATGTCCAGATAATCTTGAATTAGCAGTGGCAAAACTGCCTGTTTTGGGTTAGAATAGATTATGTTGTATCCAGAGAAAAATAAGCATAGACTTCCTCCCGTCATCAGTGTAATAGTATCAGTATAGCATAAATCTTGAGATATGCATAAGAATTTGATACAATACGGGAAAGAAAAAGGATGGATAACAAGATGAAAATAGAATTAAACCGGGATCAGATCAAATACATTGCAGTGTTTACTATCTTTGCTCAATCACGTTGCAAATATATTTCTGCAACCAGGAACCTTTGCCTGCGAAGCACTAAAGGATATCGGTTATTTTACAGCACCGGTCATGTGCTGGTTTCTGGTTGAAGGATACCGTTATACAAGGTCAGTAAAAAATATGCCGGAAGACTGCTGATCTTTGCTGTCATTTCACAGCTTCCGTATTATCTGGCATTTGCGCGGAATCATCTGGCACCGTGGTATACTTTAAATATGATATTTACACTTTTTCTGTGCCTGTGTCTGATGATCGCAGAGGAAAAAATATCAGATCCGGGAAAGAAAAGTCTGGTTGTATTGGGAATTATAGCAGTAAGCAGTATCTGTGACTGGGCAATTCTGGCTCCATTGTATACGCTTTGGTTTTACCGGGCAGGAGAGGATCCAAAGCGCCGGAAAAAGGCTTTTTTATTGCAGCACTTGTTCTGGGGATTACGGTGACAGCAGAACTTCCGGGAGTTGCAGGAATCGCGGCTGGAGCAGGGGCAATGATTGCAGTACTGGCAGCGGGAGGCTGTGTTTTGGTATTTTATAACGGAAAAAATCACAGAAACATTTTCTTGTGAAAAAGTATTTTTTACGTGTTTTACCCTGCACATTTGGTGATTTTGGCATTATTAAAGATTTGACTTTTATAATAGAAGAAAGTAAAATGAATAGGTTAGAGTATTTATCACATGATTCAATGAAAATGAAACTCATATTTTAATAAAAGATAGGATGCATAGCATGAAGAAAAGAACGATGGAGAAAGAAAATCAGGCAGAAGAAAGAAGAAAAAAATTCTGATGGAAATTGCAGGAACGGTTGTTGTACTGACTGTAATCGTAAGTATTGGTCTTTCGCATCTTGGAACAGATAAGGTGAATACATCAGCAGGAGTAAAAGCAATCAAGAAGCTGGAAAAAGCAGATGTATCTGAGGTGGAGACCAAAATTTCAAATATTGAGAAAGAAGAAAAACAGGCGACAGAGGACTGGCAGAACCGTCCGTTGTCCGAAAAATTTGCGCATGCGGTGATTCTCGGAGATTCGATCACAACCGGTTTTACCGTATATGATGTGCTTGATACTTCTAAGGTTGTAGCGGAAAAAGGAATGCACCTTGATCAGACCGGTGATCTGATCAGGACAGCAAGCAGAGTTAAAGCCGGAAGTCCTCTTTCTGGCACTTGGACTGAATGACATTTCCGGAACAGATGGAGATACAGATGCATTTATTGAAAAATACAAAGCGGTACTTGCAAATGTGCGTGAGCAGATGCCCGATGCAGTGCTCTATATCAACTGTGTTCTTCCTGTTTCCGCTCAAAAAGAAGAAGAAGAGCCGGTTTATGCCAAGATTCCGGATTATAATACCGCACTTAAAAGCAATGTGTGATGAAGAAGGAATTACATTTATCGATAATACAGAGATCGTAAAAGATGAGTATTATGAGCAGGATGGCGAGCATATGAAGGCGGAGTATTATCCAATCTGGGCAGAACATATGGCGGAGGTGGCCGGAATATGACAAAAGAAAAAAGGGGAATTTACAGTTCTGCGTAATATCAGAGCTGGGATGGTAATTATTTTGCTTATCTATATCGGTCTGATCTTTCAGTCTAAGGGAGACAGCGATACACCGTTTGCAGATGTACAGAAAGCGGTTGTGGATGCGGCAGATGACAAGAACATGACACTTGCCGGAACCCAGGAGATCAAGAGATTCTATGGGATCAATCAAAGGATTATGAAGATATAACACTGTATTATACGAATGAAACAATGGGAGTCAACGAGCTCCTTCTGGTGAAAACAAAGGACGAGAATGAGGCAGAGGCAGTTGAGAAAGCCGCAGAACAGCGAAAAAAGACACAGCTCGATAATTTTGAAGGATATGGGGCCGAGCAGGTAAAGCTTCTGGATGCTTCGATCATTAAGACGAAAGGTACATACGTGCTTTTTGTTATTTCACCAAAAGCTGAAACTGTAGAAAAGGCGTTTACAAAGAGCCTGAAGTAGATAAAAGGAAACGAAAAAGTTATGTTATTTAGTAGTCTGGTATTTTTGTTTACATTTTTGCCAATTACACTGTTGGTATATTATTTGGTGCCGCGTAAGGTAAAAAATGTGGTACTTTTGATCGCTTCCCTCATATTTTATGCGTGGGGAGAGCCGGTCTATATCTTCCTGATGCTGATTTCCATTCTGTTCAATTATTTTTGCGGAATGGACATTGCATTAAAAGCAGGAAGAAAATCGCAGGTGCGCAGTCTGATCTTTACGATCGTTGTAAACCTGTTTATTCTTGGATTTTTCAAATATTACGGATTTATCGTGACAAATTTAAATGCGATCCTTCCGTTCTATATTCCATATAGAAAACTGGAGCTCCCAATCGGAATTTCTTTCTATACTTTCCAGACATTGTCTTACATCATTGATGATATATAGGGGAAATGTAGACGTACAGGTAAATCTGATTGATTTCGGAACCTATGTTACAATGTTCCCACAGCTGATCGCAGGTCCGATCGTACAGTATGCAGATGTGGAGAGACAACTGCGTGAAAGAAAGGAATCACTGACGAAGTTTGGATACGGTGCCTGGTTCTTTGTGATAGGACTGGCAAAGAAGGTGCTTCTGGCGAATACGATTGGTTCGATTTATGAAAATATCGCGGCGATGGATGGAATGTCAGTAGTGACTGCATGGCTTGGATGTCTTGCCTACACTTTCCAGATTTATTTCGATTTCAGCGGTTATTCGGACATGGCAGTCGGACTTGGAAAGATGTTCGGATTTGAGTTTATGCAGAACTTCAATTATCCGTATATTTCCAAAAGTGTTACCGAGTTCTGGAGAAGATGGCATATTTCGCTGGGATCATGGTTCCGCGAGTATGTGTATATTCCGCTTGGAGGAAACAGGGTAACGGTTCCGCGGCATTTACTGAATCTTCTGATCGTATGGTTCCTGACCGGTCTCTGGCATGGGGCAAGCTGGAACTTTGTAGTATGGGGGCTCTTCTACGGGTGATCCTCATTACTGAAAAATATTTTACAGGAAAAATACTTGCAAAGCTGCCGGAGGCAGTCCAGACACTTTACACAATGATTCTGGTCATGCTCGGCTGGGTACTGTTCTTCAGCCCGACACTCGGAAGTGCACTTACCTGGATCGGCAATATGTTCGGACAGGGTGCAACCGGATTTATGGACAGCCAGGCATTGTACCTGATCATGCGAAACTGGCTCTTCTGGGTGGCAGGGATCATAGGAAGTACACCGTTTATGCATCTGCTCGGAAAGCGGCTGGTATTTAATGAGGAAAGACCGCATACGGTTCTGGCAGGCTGCCTGATGACAGGACTGTTTGTGCTGTGTGTGGCATATCTGGTGACAGAAAGTTACAATCCATTTTTATATTTTAGATTTTAAGGAAAGACAATGGTAGAAGGAAAGAATAATAAACAAAAAACAGAACAAAGTATTTTCTGCCAGGAGGAGAAAAAACAGATCCAGGCAGTATGTGCGTTTTTATTTCTGGGAGTCCTTATTCTCAGCTGCGGAGTAAACCTTATGCATAAAGACAGGCAGATGTCAGAAAAAGAAATGCGTATGCTGGCGCAGAAACCGGAAATTTCTCTTTCCGGAATTGCTTCCGGAAGGTTTATGGAGCAGTACGAGGAGTATGTATCGGATCAGTTTGCAGGAAGAGATACATGGGTAAGAATCAAGACATTTGCGGACAGTGTGGCGGGGGAGGACAGAAGAAGGTGGTGTTTTCAAAGGAAAGGATCATTATCTGATGGAAGATGTTGCTGTGGCAGATGAAAGTGATCTGAAAGAGAATCTGGATGCAATGAAGAATTTTAAAGAGCGTTATCCGGATATCCAGATGCATATGATGCTGGTTCCGAATGCGGCAAATGTTATGGAGGACAAGCTTCCGGCATTTGCGGTGACTGCCAGTCAGAGCAGACAGATCAGCCGTGTAAAGGCAGAACTTGGAGATTCTTATGACTGGATCGATGCAGAAAAAGTACTGGATGCTCACAAGGATGAAGCAATTTATTATCACACGGATCATCACTGGACTTCTCTTGGTGCATGGTATGCATTCCAGGGAGCAAAGACACAGCTTGGACTGGATAAGAGTGAAGAAATTAAGATGAAAGCCTATGCGGTATCGGATTCTTTTAACGGAACGTTATCCGCAAAGAGTGGATATGAGACAGATTATAAGGAACCAATCTATATTTATCTGCCAAAGAGTGCGGATGCACCACAGGTTGCAGTCAATTATGTGGAAGAACAGAAAAAGAGTGCTTCTATGTATGATTCATCCAAACTGGATGAGAGAGATCAATATTCCGTATTCTTCGGTGGAAATCATGCAATGATCGATATCCAGTCAACACAGACAGAAAAACGCAGACTTCTGGTGTTCAAAGATTCATATGCAAACTGTTTTCTTCCGCTTCTGGCTCCGTATTACCGGGAAATCGTTGTGATCGACCCTCGTTATTATACCGGTAAATTAAGTTCTGTGATGTCAGATAAACAGTTTGATGATGTGCTGTTCCTGTATAATGCCAATACATTCATTGAAGATCGGATGCTGGCGGGGGTACTGGATGAGAATTAACAGGAGAAAAACATGGCAAATAAAATAGAAAAGCAGTTTCTGGACACGGAAAATAAAGGACCGGTCCGGCTGAACAAATATTTAAGTGAAGCTGGTGTATGTTCCAGAAGGGAAGCGGATAAACTGATAGCGACCGGACAGGTGACGGTTGACGGTGTGCGTGCAGAGACCGGAATGAAGGTAGAGCCGTGGCAGGTTGTCCGGATTGGGAAAAAGCAGGTATCCAGACAGGAAGAGATGATCGTGCTTGCGGTCAATAAGCCGCGTGGAATTGTCTGTACTGAGGAAAGACGGGAGAGAGACAGTATTGTACGTTTCCTTAACTATCCGGTACGGATTACTTATGTAGGACGTCTGGATAAGGATTCGGAAGGGTCGCTTCTGATGACGAACAACGGCGACATTATCAACCGGATGATGCGTGCGGCAAATAAACATGAAAAAGAATATAAAGTTACAGTTGATAAGCCCGTGACAGATGAATTTCTCAAGGAGATGGCAGGCGGTGTCCCGATCCTGGATACTGTCACAAGACCATGCCAGGTAGAAAAGCTTGGAAAATATAAATTTAAGATCATTCTGACACAGGGACTCAACCGGCAGATCCGCCGGATGTGTGAGGCACTTGGCTACGAGGTAAAGGGAGCTGCGGAGAGTGCGGATCATGAATATCGAACTTGGTAATTTAAAGCCGGGAGAATACCGGAAGGTTACGGATCAGGAACTGAATGAACTCTATGAGCTGATCAGGGATTCAAAGTCAGAGCCGACACCGTGGAACAATAATTAAAAGTGTGGATTTGGATATGGATAAGATGAAAAGGATGCAGGAGCTGGTAGAGCTTCTGAATAAAGCCGGAAAAGCTTATTATCAGGATGCGCAGGAAATTATGAGCAATTATGAGTATGATGCGCTGTATGATGAACTGAAAGGTCTGGAAGAAGAGCTGGGAACCGTTATGGCTTCCAGTCCGACGGTGAATGTAGGATATGAAGTATTAAGTGAGCTTCCGAAAGAACGTCATGAGTCACCGATGCTTTCTCTTGACAAGACAAAAGAAGTGGCAAGGCTGAAGGAATTTGTCGGAGACCAGATGGCTGTGATCTCATGGAAGATGGATGGTCTGACGATCGTTCTGACCTATCGTGACGGCGAACTTTTAAGGCAGTTACAAGAGGAAATGGGGAAGTCGGTGAGGTCATTACCAACAATGCGAAAGTATTTAAAAAACGTGCCGCTTCATATTCCGTATAAAGGGGAACTGATCCTGCGAGGGGAAGCGGTGATCGGTTACAAAGATTTTGAGCGGATCAATGAAGAAATTGATGACGTGGATGCAAAATATAAAAATCCACGGAATCTGTGCAGTGGTTCTGTCCGCCAGCTGAACAACAAGATCACGGCACAGAGAAACGTAAAATTCTATGCATTTACCCTGGTACGTGCAGAAAATGTGGATTTCCACAATTCCAGAAAAGAACAGCTTGACTGGCTGGAACATCAGGGATTTGATGTGGTGGAGCATTATCTGGTGACAAGGGAAGAACTGGATGAGAAGGTTGCATTTTTTGCAGAAAAGATCATAGAAAATGATTTTCCGTCAGATGGTCTGGTTCTTGTATATGATGACATTGCGTATGGGCAGTCGCTTGGGAGAACGGCAAAATTCCCACGTGATTCTTTTTGCTTTCAAATGGGCAGATGAGATCCGCGAGACGCACCTTCTGGAGATTGAATGGAGTCCATCAAGAACAGGGCTTATTAATCCGGTAGCGATCTTTGAACCGGTAGAGCTGGAAGGAACAACGGTAAGCCGTGCAAGTGTACAGAATTTAAGTATTATGGAGGAGCTGCATCTGGGAATCGGGTATACGATCGAAGTCTATAAGGCGAATATGATCATTCCGCAGATTGCAAAGAATCTGACCGGCAGTGATAATATTGAGATCCCGAAAGTCTGTCCGGTTTGTGGTGGAGCTACGGAGATCCGTCAGATGAATGATGCAAAGTCGTTGTATTGCACAAATCCGATGTGTCAGGCAAAAGAATCAAATCCTTTGCATTGTTTGTCAGCAGGGATGCACTCAATATTGACGGGCTTTCTGAGGCGACACTGGAGAAATTTATTGCGAGAGGATTCATTCACAAATACAGAGATATCTTCCATCTGGATTTCTATCAGGAAGAAATTCAGACGATGGAAGGCTTGTGGAGAAAATCCTATGCGAACCTGATCGCAAGCGTGGATAAGGCGAGAAGCACAACACTTGCTAAAGTGGTATATGGACTTGGGATTGCAGGAATCGGTCTCGCAAATGCAAAACTGATCTGCCGCCATTTTAAAAATGATGTGGAAAAAATGACAGGAGCATCGGAAGAAGAACTGAGTAATATCCAGGGGGTAGGTCCGGTGCTTGCGGCGGCATTTGTAAAATATTTTATATCAGAGGAAAGAAAAAAAGGAATTTAAGCTCCTTCTCGGAGAACTGGAGATCCAGCCGGAAGAGATGGCAGAAGAACAGAAGTTTGCAGGTATGAGTTTCGTTATCACTGGCAGCGTGAATCATTTTGCAAACCGGAATGAGGTAAAAGAACTGGTTGAGAAGATGGGTGGAAAAGTGACCGGATCTGTAACGAAGAAGACAAATTATCTGATCAACAATGATGTAGAGTCTGCTTCTTCCAAGAACAGGAAGGCGAAAGAACTTGGAGTGCCGATCATTTCAGAGGAAGAGTTTATAGAACTTGCAGGGGTGGAAATCGAATAAGAAGAACAGAGGAATCTGTCTGAATACGACCGAAAAAAGGAGGACCAGCCAATGGCAGAAAATGACCAGAAGGACAAGACAGTGGAGAAAGTAACCGGTGAGGTAGAAAATACAGATAAAAAAGAAAATAACGAAGATCGCTATGAAAAGGTCTGCTTCATCTGTCACAGACCGGAGAGTGTGACCGGAAAGATGATCGATCTTCCGAACAATATCTGCGTGTGTCCGGACTGTATGCAAAAAAGCTTTGATGCAATGAACAATATGAATTTTGGCGGGATGGATTATAGCCAGTTTATGAACATGGGACCGATGATGGGATTTGGAGACATGGATGCACAGATCCCGAAGAGCCAGCGTGTGAAAAAGAAAAAGCCGGAAGAAGAAAAAGAACCGATCCTGAATATCAAGGATATTCCTGCTCCCCATAAGATCAAAGCGAAACTGGATGAATATGTAGTAGGACAGGAATACGCCAAGAAGGTAATGTCTGTAGCGGTTTACAATCATTATAAACGTGTGGCAACAGATACAATGGATGAGATTGAAATTGAGAAATCCAATATGCTGATGATCGGACCAACCGGATGCGGTAAGACCTATCTGGTTAAAACACTGGCGAAACTTCTGGATGTGCCGCTTGCAATTGCAGATGCCACTTCTCTTACCGAGGCCGGCTACATAGGGGATGATATTGAAAGTGTAGTATCAAAGCTCCTTGCAGCTGCGGACAACGACGTAGATAAGGCGGAACAGGGAATTATCTTTATTGATGAGATTGACAAGATCGCAAAGAAGAAAAACACCAATCAGCGAGATGTCAGCGGAGAAGCTGTACAGCAGGGAATGTTAAAGCTGTTAGAAGGCAGCGAAGTGGAAGTGCCGGTAGGAGCTAACAGTAAAAATGCGATGGTTCCGCTCACAACAGTCAATACAAAGAATATCCTTTTTATCTGTGGCGGTGCATTCCCGGATCTTGAGCAGATCATCAAGGAAAGACTGATGAAGAATTCTTCTATCGGGTTTGGAGCGGATCTGAAAGACAAATATGATCATGATAAGAAAATACTGGAGAAGGTGACGACAGAAGATCTGCGTAACTTCGGAATGATTCCGGAATTTCTGGGACGTCTCCCGATCGTATTTACGCTTCAGGGACTGGATGAAGAGATGATGGTTCAGATATTAAAAGAGCCGAAAAATGCGATCATCAAGCAGTATCAGAAGCTTCTGGCACTGGATGAGGTCAATCTGAAATTCGATGATGGTGCACTTCATGCGATCGCAAGAAAGGCAATGAAGAAGGATACCGGAGCCCGTGCACTTCGTTCCATCATTGAGGAATTTATGCTGGATATCATGTATGAGATTCCGAAGGATGACAGCATCGGGGAAGTGACGATCACGGAGGCATATATCGAAGGAACCGGAGGACCTCTGATCGAGCTGAGAAGCCAGTCTGTACCAAGGCTTGAGCATCACTAAGTATAACAATAACCGGAGGATTGCGAGGGTGCAAAGCACGTAGCAATCTGGTATCAAAGAGGTCAAAATACCTTTTGCCCCAACATCATAACCTTCATATATCAAAAAACATGGCTATCATACAAAAATAGAATGGGAAATATCCGTAAATTTAAGATTTACGGGTATTTTTTTGTTGAAAAATTGTATTAAAAGGTGTACATTAGACAATGTGTCTAAAAAAACAAGATATAAACAGGAGTGAGAGAGAATGGAGACTTATAAGTATTTACTGGATCTTGCAATTATTTTACTTTGTACTAAAGCACTTGGTCTTGCGACCAGAAAGGTACAGATGCCACAGGTTGTAGGGGCACTTCTTGCAGGAGTTCTTCTTGGACCGGCGATGCTTGGGATCTTGACAGAGACAAGCTTTATACATAACGTTGCGGAGATCGGTGTTATCGTGCTGATGTTTTGTGCAGGTTTGGAAACGGATATACAGGAATTGAAGGCAAGTGGAAAAGCATCCTTCGTTATTGCACTGATAGGTGTTATCGTTCCGCTGATCGGCGGTTATGCGACTGCAATGTTCTTTAACCGTCCGGATGTGATCGCATCCGATGCATCCTGCAGCGTATTTCTGCAGAATATCTTTATCGGTGTTATCCTGACAGCAACTTCCGTAAGTATCACAGTTGAGACACTGAAAGAACTTGGAAAATTAAAAACCAAATCCGGAAATGCAATCCTTGGTGCTGCGATCATTGATGACGTTCTCGGTATTATCGCACTGACACTGGTAACAAGTATGGCAGATGAATCAGTAAAGATTTCAGTTGTATTACTGAAGATCGTTGCATTCTTCGCATTTGCAGGTGTGATCGGACTGATCTTTTTACAAGATATTTAAAAAGTGGACAGATCAGGCGGAAAAGGGACTCAGACGTCATGCGATTATGGCATTTGTATTCTGTCTGTTGATGGCTTATGTGGCAGAGAAATTCTTCGGTATTGCAGATATCACCGGTGCATATATCGCCGGACTTATCATTTCAATACAAGTAAATCTGATTTCGTGCTGAAGAAATTTGATACCATGTCTTATATGCTGCTTTCACCGGTATTTTTCGCAAGTATCGGGCTGAAGGTAGAACTTCCGAAGATGAGTGCTGCAATTGTAGGCTTTGCAGTGGCGCTTACCATTGTTGCGATCCTGACAAAGATCGTTGGCTGTGCCCTTGGTGCGAAGATGTGTGGATATAAGAATTACCAGTGTGCCCGTATCGGTGTCGGTATGATCTCCCGAGGTGAGGTTGCACTGATCGTTGCCAGCAAGGGAGAAGCACTCGGTATGCTGGGCGGCAATTTCCTCGGACCGGTTATCATCGTGGTAGTGATCACAACGATCATCACACCAATTCTTCTGAAAATCGTATTCAAGAGCGGTCCGAATGTAAGTACCCTGGAAAAAGGAAAAGAAGTGACTTCCTTCTACGAGGATATTGAAAAGAAACGTACCGAATAAAGAATGGATATGGAGTGCAAAATGCGTAACCGTCCAGTATCATAGTAATAAGAAAGAAAAATCCCTCATATATTTTCCAAAAAGAAAGTATATGAGGGATTTTTATGCTACAGGAAGAATGTAAAGAAAAGATCCTGTCAGAAGAATACAGGGATTTTATGATGAGGGATACCGGTGCTCTTGGGAAAAACTTTCCTTTGGAAAACGGATGTCGGATACCGTTGAAATACGGTTTTGAGCTTTTTTATATTGACCAGAGTGAAGACAGAAAAAGTCACTTGCCGATTATCCTTATACAATGGTTCCGAAGTGTTATACAACACTGGATATGGCAGCAATCCAGCAGGCGGGAATTGCTGCGGTTCAGAATATACCTGGTCTGGAACTGAGTGGTGAAGGAGTTCTGGTTGGGATCATTGATACTGGGATCAACTATCTGGATCCCATTTTCCGGAATCTGGATGGTTCGACCAGGATCCAGCGAATCTGGGATCAGGAAGAACAAAGTGGAACAGCGCCACGGGAAATCGGATATGGAAGTGAATATACGAAGGAACAAATCAATCAGGCAATCCTAAGTGAAAATCCCAAGGAAACCGTTCCGTCATTTGATACGGACGGACATGGCACTTTTGTTGCAAGTGTGGCATGCGGAGGAGCAAATCCGGAGAATCTGTTTATCGGGGCAAAGCACCGGAGGCAGAGATGGTGATCGTGAAGCTGAAAGAGGCAAAAGAATATTTACGGGAGTACTATTTTGTAGACCGGGATGCCGGATGCTATCAGGAAAATGATTTGGTAGCGGCGGTTTTTTATCTGCAGAAGGTACAAGAAGAGCTGAAAAGACCATTGGTGATCTGTCTGGCAGTTGGAACAAGCTTTGGAGGACATGGAGGATATTCAATCCTGTCAGAGTATCTGCAAAATGTAGCATGAGCGAAGGAATCGGGATTGTGACCGGAAGTGGCAACGAGGCAGATAAAAGGCATCATTATCTGGGAATTCTGGAACAGGAAAATAATCTGCCGGTCGAGATTAATGTAGGGAATAATACCAGAGGTTTTGTGATGGAACTATGGACAGAACTTCCGAATCTTCTGGCTCTTTCTATCGCATCTCCAACAGGACAGACAGTAGGACCGATCTCGCTCAAACGGGGAATAGGAGAGTATGTGTTTGTATTCGAGCAGACCAGGGTAATATTTAATTACCGGGTTCTGGTAGAGACGACCGGGGCGCAGCTGGCATTTTTTCAGTTTGAAAGACCGGGAAGCGGAATCTGGAAGATTATACCGGAAACACTGGAGCTGGGGAATGGAATCTTTCATATCTGGCTTCCAATGGAAGAGTTTCTGACGGGAAATGTCTATTTTATCCGTGCAAATCCGGAATATACGGTGATGGAACCAGGGGATACCGGGGCGGTGGTCTGTGCAGCGTACTATAATGGAAAGGAAAATAGCATTGCAGTCAGTTCGGGAAGAGGTTATACTAGAGATAACAGAATCGAAGCGGATTTTGCTGGGCCGGGGATCAATGGGACAGGGATCAATTTAAGGGGGCAGTTTGTTGCAAGATCTGGTTCCAGTAGAGCAGTTGGGATCACTTCCGGAGCACTGGCACTTTTTATGGAGTGGCTGGATAGGCATGGAGTGAATCTGGATGCATCACAGATGAAGAATCTGCTGATATTGGGAGCTTCACGGAAGACAGACATGAATTATCCGAACCAGGAATGGGGATATGGAGCATTGAACCTTTACCGTACTTTTGAGCAGATCAGGCGGTTCTGAAAAATACGCAGATGCGAAAGGGGAAAAAAGTAAATGAGTGATTTTTTTGATACAATAGGAAAGCGGATTTCAGATACCGTGGATGATCTTGGAAAGAAGGCAGGAGATACGATCGATATTCAGAAAAAGAAAAATGAGATCTATGGTCTGAAGCGAGACAGCGAGCGGGATATGACAGAGATCGGACGATTAGTATATGAGCGTTTCAAACAGGGGAAGTGGTAGATACCGATTTTATCGCACTCTGCGAAGCAATCGAAAAGCGTGAAGAACAGACAGAGGTATGCGAGCAGGAAATCGCGCGAATCAAAGGAGAATAATTATGGAAATCCTGAGCATTTTAACCGGAGCTTTTGTTGCCGGGTGCGATCTTGGAATTAAAAAATATACTGAAGAAAATGTAAGAGACGGGGAAGAACGCCGGATTTGGAAGGGAAAAGGAATTTACCGCAAAGTCCACAACAAAGGTCTGATGATGAATCATTTGGATTCCAGACCAAGGCTGGTAAAAGGCATGTCGGCGGCAGCACTTGGAATCCTGTTTTTCTGGGATCAGCTTCTTTGGAAAGAACCGGGACGCAAACTGGCAAAGCTTGGAACATCGCTGATGCTGGGCGGAGCAGTAGGTAATACTTATGACCGTTTTAAAAGAGGTTATGTGGTCGATTATCTGTCTCTGAAAACAAAGAACAAGAAACTCTCGGATATCACTTTTTAATCTCTCGGATCTGGCTCTTTTTGCAGGAGCGGTCCTGACGGTATGGAGTTCTTTATTTGGAAAAAAGAGATAAAAATGATTCAATGTATCTGAAAAAATACTTGACTATTTTTAAAGAGTTGAGGTATTATAAACCTTGCTGATATGGCGTTGTCTGGTATATGCCATATAGAAAAAAAGAATAGAATCTCGGTTATATTGGAAACGATACATTCCTCCGGAATGATGAACGAACAACACATTTTCTGTTACGCTTATTATGAAGGAGGATATTTTTATGCCAAAAAACAAATTTCAAGATGTTATTTTCACAATTATCATGGTGTTCGTGATGGTTTATACCATGATCTGTTACAACATTGCTCTCAACGTAGGAGGAATGAACAACCAGGTATTTTTAAATGCATTCCACGAGCTGGTCATTATGGGACCAATTGCATTCATCCTTGATTTTTTCCTGATCGGACCATTTGCAAAGAAAAAAGCATTTTCCATTGTTAATCTGGAAAGAGATAATAACTTTCACCTGGTGATCGCCATTTCCGTAGTATCCATCATCGGAATGTGCCCACTTATGAGCCTCGCAGCAACCCTGCTCTTCAAGAATGCGGGAACCCAGTTCGTATCCGTCTGGTTCCAGACCACAGCAATCAACTTCCCAATGGCATTCTTCTGGCAGCTCTGCTTCGCCGGTCCATTAGTAAGAAAAAATTTTTGGTCTATTATTCCCGGAAGAAGAAACCATGCTCGCTGACGGTCAGGAGCCCTAAGCCTATTAAATTAGGGTAAAGAGTAAATCTATTTGAATATATATCCCATTGTTTATGGCTCCAGTTCAACATCCAGTCAAAGAAGTAAAACTCAGTCAACAACGTAAATAAAAAATAATCCCTGGTAGATGCGTCTTTGCACGATGGAAACGAGACTTAATCAATTGTGGAAGCCATTGCTGACACAATTGATGCTTTGAAAGGCTCGTTGGAATGGTTCGTGCAACTTAGCAGCTACCAGGGATTATTTTTTATGCCCTCTTGCGACTACCCCTCAAGTTCTTTCAACACTTTCCTAAATTGAAACGTAAACAAAACCGTCGTGAAAGATACAGCCAGGAAGTCTGCAATCGGTTCAGCCATATACACTGCATTGGTCTTGTTCCCGGTCAGAATATGCGGCAGCAGATAGATCAGTGGCAGCAACAGGATAAATTTACGTGTAACAGCGACAGCAATCGAAGCCTTTGCTTTTCCGAATGATGTAAATGCCATCTGGCATGCGATCTGGATTCAGCGAGCAGGCAGGCACAGTAAATCCGGAGTGCTGATTTAGTAAAACCAAGCAGTGCAGAATCGGAAGTAAACATTTCTGCAAACACCTGAGGGAAGAGCATAATAAATGCCCACAGAATTGTGGAATAACAGAGGCTTGCTGTTAAAAGAAGCCTGAAAGCTTTTTTTACACGATCTCTGTTTTTGCACCGTAATTATAGCTCAGGACTGGTTGTGCACCCTGTCCCAGACCCTGCAGTGGCAGCATTGCGAACTGCATTACACTGGTGAGGATTGTCATGGCACCAACTGCGATATCTCCTCCATATTTCAGCAGAGAAGAGTTGAAACATACAGAGATGATACTCTCACTAGCCTGCATGATAAATGTGGCAAGCCCGAGAGCGACACAAGGAAGAATAATCTCCGGTTTCAGGATGAGATTCTTTTTCCGGCTGTGCAGGATCGTCTTTTTTCCGCAAAGGAAAGAAAGAACCCAGATGCAGGAGACTGCCTGTGACAGAATTGTGGCAAGCGCAGCACCTCTGACACCCAGATGGAATGCAAAGATAAACAGCGGATCCAGAACAATGTTCATCACTGCTCCGATCAGAACAGAGAGCATACCTGTTTTGGCAAAACCCTGTGTGGTGATAAACATATTCATGCCAAGGGTAAGCTGGACGAAAATAGTGCCGACAGCGTAAATGTTCATATAATTTACAGCGTATTCAATCGTATTTTCACTGGCACCGAAGGCAAGAAGAAAAGTACGGTTACCAAACAGCAGGATGACTGTCAGGATTATAGAAATCAGAATCTGCAGGAAAAAGCAGTTACCCAGAATATGTTCTGCAGTATTAAGATCATTTTTTCCCATTGCAATCGAAGCATGCGGTGCACCACCGCCTCCAACCAGTGCGGCAAAAGCGGAAATGATCATAATCAGTGGCATACATACGCCGACTCCGGTAAGGGCAAGTGCCCCATTACCAGGAATGTGTCCGATGTAAATACGGTCAATAATGTTGTACAGCATATTGATGAGCTGTGCGGTGATCGTCGGAAGTGCCAGCCGGAACATCAGCTTTCCGACGGGTTCAGTACCCAGAAAATCTTTGTCTTTGTTCATGTCTAATAATCTCCTTTGTGATAAATAGTTGCTACGTTGGATGCCAGACGTTCATTCAGCGAGGCGAACATCTGGAATTCTTCTAATGAAAATCCGTCAAACAGATTGTGGTAAAAAGCAGACTGGAACGTGTCGATTGCTCCGGTAACATTTTCGCATGATGGCAGCAGGGAAAGATGCGTTTTCCTGCGATCCGTCTGGTCTGCTGTTTTTGAAAGAAGCCCCTTCTGACATAAAAGATCAACTGCCTGGGATACATTCCTTTCGAGAGCATCCGTAGCTCGACGATATCACCTGCGGTATCTTTTGTGGGGTTATTATGTAAGAAAGCAATGATCTTAGCCTCGATCAGCGAGAGATCATACTGGTGGCATAATTCTTTCAACTTCTGTTCATGCATTTTACCAATTCAGTCGCATTAATACAAGTAGGTCTGTAATGTTCATCTATACACCTCCGTTTTTTTTATAAAAATGTTCTAAAATTATTTGAAAAATGGTTCTAAAAAGAACAATTTAGATAATATCTTATATCCATTGAGATAAAATGTCAATAGAACGAAAATATGCAAGTTATTTGTTAAAATATAAACGGTATAATTGTATACGAAAATACATTTTTTTTACTTTAACATATTGACGTGGAGAAAATTTGCTGTTACAATAATAAACAATTTATAGACCATAGTTCAAGGAGGACATAAGTACATGCTTACAGGATTTAAAAACGCAGTAGAAGTTGATTTCACATTGGAAGAAAATAAAAAGAAAATAGAAGAAGCATTCAAACAGGCTCATGCAGAAGCAGGTGCTGTTTACCCGCTGATCATCGGTGGAAAAAAAGTTGAGACAGAAAAGAAGATCGCTTCTGTATCACCGGCTACAAAGGAAGTACTCGGATATGCATGCTCATGCAAAGCAAAGAACAGGCTGATGAGGCAATCAAGGCATCTTACGAAGCATTCAAAAAATGGAGCCTGACATCTGTAGAAGAAAGAGTACGTGTATTAAGAAGACTTGCAAAGCACTTCTGATCGAGAACCGTTTCATCATGGATGCATGGAACGTCCTTGAAAGTGGAAAGAACTGGGGAGAAGCTGACGGAGAACTTTGCGAACAGCTTGACTTTATCAATTCTTATGTAATGCATATCCAGAATCTGGAAAAAGGAAAAGAGCTGGTTCCTACAGATGAACTTACAAAATGCGTTTACATCCCGCTCGGTGTAGGTGTGGCTGTTTCTCCATGGAACTTCCCGCTCTCACTGTTTGGTGGAATGATCGTATCTGCAGTTGTTACCGGTAACACGATCTGCTGCAAACCATCTTCAGACGCTCCGATCGTTGCATACAAATTCGTAGAACTCTGCCAGAAAGCCGGTATTCCGGCTGACGTAGTAAGTTACATTCCTGGATCAGGATCAGAGATTGGTGACTTCATCGTAGAACATCCGCTTACAAGATTTGTAAACTTCACAGGATCAAAAGCAGTTGGATGCAGAATCAATGAACATGCAGCCAAGATCGCTGACGGACAGAGATGGATCAAACGTGTTGTGGCTGAGATGGGTGGAAAGAATGCAATTATCGTAGATTCAACAGCAGACATCAAGAAAGCAAAGCAAATGGAGTTGCAAGCTCTGCATTCACATTCCAGGGACAGAAATGCTCTGCATGCTCAAGAGCAATTGTTCTGGCAGATGTATATGATGAGTTTGTAGATGAAGTTGTAAAATGCGCAGCAGAACTGAAGGCGAACCAGGGATCGGGCGAAAGCAATGCAGCGATGGGACCGGTTATCAACCAGGGCGCTTATAACAGCATTACCAATTACATCGAGATCGGACGTAAAGAAGGAAATGTTGTATTCGGTGGTACATACAGTGACGCAGAAGGATATTATATTGATCCTACTGTAATCCGCGATATCAAGAGAGATGCAAGAATTGCCAATGAAGAAATCTTTGGACCAGTCCTTGCTGTTATCAAAGTAGATTCTTTTGATGAAGCACTTGATGTAGCAAACCAGACAGAATATGGTCTGACAGGATCTGTATACAGTGAGACACGTGAAAATATCCAGAGAGCAAAAAGTAGAATTCCAGGTAGGTAACTTATACTTTAACAGAAAATCTACAGCAGACAGTTGTACTTCAGCATCCATTTGGTGGATTTAACATGTCCGGAACAGATGCGAAGACTGGTACAGCAGATTATCTGACAAACTTCATGAACCTTAAATCAATCACAGAAGATCTGAATTCATAGGAAGAGCCGGACTTAAAAAGGACAGGGAATCAGAGTGTGTATAAAAGCGAAGTATTGGCTTGGCAGATTATAGAAAAACCGGAGGCTTGTGTAAAAAGACACATGAGCCTCCGGTTTTTATTATCAGAAATTCTATTTTTGATGCAAAGTGTCCAACAAGTGATACGGATGATTTGCTTAGCTGTCTGAAAAAGCTGACCGCAATTTACTCATCTTTAAATCCTTCACCCACTACATCATTCGATTCCATGATTACAAGGAAGGACTTTGGATCAATCGTTTTGATCAGCTTGCGGATTCCGTACATCTGCTTATTGTTGCAGGCGCACATTATGATGTGCTTATCATCTTTGGAATAACTTCCCATACCATTTAAAATTGTAGAGCCGCGTCCGAGAACCTCATCGATTTTAAAGCAGATTTCAGTGCTGTGCTCGGGATCGGTTACGATCAGGGCAAGCTTTCCTTCATCAATTCCGTACATAACTTTATCCATAACAAGAGAGAGCAGATAGCTGACGATCAGACCGTAGATCAGACTGTCCACGTCACGGGATACAATTACGGTTCCGAGGATCACAATTACTGCATCCAGTGCAAATGCAATATTTCCAAAGGGAAAGGTGAGGGTTCAGTGCTTTGATCGACATCATGATAAAGTCAGAGCCGCCGGTTGAAGAATCACGCATATAGATCATTGCATAACCAAGTCCGGAAAGGACACCGCAGCAGATGGCAGAAAGAAGTCTGTCACCCTGATAAACCGGGAACAGCGGTGCGATCACGTCCATGATTATGGAAGTAATAATGATCGTCGGACTGAATTCAGGAAAAATCTGCGTCCCAGAAGCCGAAAACAACAGATGGCGATCGGGATGTTAAGGATCAAGGCAACAGTACCGATCGGCAGTCCAAACAACTGGTAAAAGATCAGGGCGATTCCGTTTACCCCTACCATCGGAAATTTTGCGGCGGCAGCAAAATTATAGACACCGACAGCGATCAGGATTCCTCCGATAATGTCAGTTGCGATATCTTTTGTAAGTTCCAAAGCTTTGTTCTGATTCATGATAATAACCTCCTTGATGTTGATGGAATGTGATTTATAAAAAGCAAAGGCTTGCCAGAAAGACCAAAAAAAACACCTGCTAATTATATCTGGATATAATCGCAAATGCTCTTCATTTCTTTAGTATACGCGCCATAGGATAAGGATGTCAACGGTTGTTTAGGTTGTATTCGTAAAATAAATTTGTTATGATAATGAACAGAAAAAGTTGCAAATTACAGTGATAAAGTGAGGAACAGATTATGAAAATAGTTTTTTGGATGTAAAAACAATTGGAGAAGATATTGATCTTTCTGGATTTGACAGGTTAGGTGAAGTCGTAAAATACGATTTTTCTACATCAGAAGAAGGACCGGAAAGAGTTCAGGATGCAGATGTGATTATTTTAAATAAAGTACAGGTCAATGAACAGACGATTGGAAAAGCAGAGAATTTAAAGCTGGTATGTGTGACGGCAACGGGGACCAACAATCTCGATAAAGAATATCTGGAAAAAAAGAGGAGTTGCATGGAGAAATGTAGCTGGCTATTCGACAGAAACGGTGGCACAGCACACTTTTGCAATGCTTCTCTATCTGCTGGAAAAGATACGTTATTACGATGATTATGTAAAAAGAAGAGCGTTACATCAATGATACAATATTTACGCATTTTGCAGAGCATTTTACGGAGATCAGTGGAAAAACGTGGGGGATCATAGGTCTGGGAACAATTGGACGGAGAGTTGCGGATATCGCAAAAGCATTTGGAGCACAGATTATTTATTACTCTGCATCAGGGCGTTCGGCGCAGGAAGGTTACGAACAGGTAGATCTGGATACAGTGCTTGCAAAATCTGACATTATATCCATTCATGCACCGTTAAATGAACATACAGAGGGCTTAATGGATAAACAGCATTTGCAAAAATGAAAAAAACCTGTATTTTCCTGAATCTCGGACGTGGTCCGATCGTAATCGAGCAGGATCTGTATGAGGCACTGGAAAATGACGAGATAGCTGCAGCCGGACTTGATGTACTTTGTCAGGAGCCGATGAGTGAGACGAATCCGTCTGCGAAAAATAAAAGACAGCAAAAACTGCTGATTACACCACATGTAGCATGGGCGAGTGTAGAAGCAAGGACAAAGTTGATGGGAATTATACTGGGACAGATAAAAGAATATTTTCAAATTTAAGAAACCGGAGTTGTCGCATGGATTTTAGTGATATGCGGCAACTCCGGTTTTGCTTAAAATATTTGTTTACTTGTTAAATCGGATTAAAGACGAAATACAACCCTTTACATCTCCGCATACAATTTCACAAGCTCAACTGCGATATCCACAGCCTTGTCCATTCCTTCTGCCGTGATGTGTTCATATGGTCCATGGAATGCATGTCCCCCTGTTCCAAGGTTCGGGCAAGGAAGTCCCATAAAGCTGAGCTGGCATCCGTCTGTGCCGCCACGGATCGGAAGCACAAGCGGTGCAACACCCGCATTTTCACAGGCTTTCTTTGCATTCTCAATCAGATGCATGCATCCGGCAATAATCTCAGCCATATTCTGGTACTGGTCAGTAATCATAAGCTTCACAGTGCCTTCTCCCCATTTTTCATTGAGGTTCTTCTCAATATGGCGAAGAGTTTCTTTTCTGGCTTCAAACAGATTCTTGTCATGATCTCTTACAATATAATGAAGCTCTGCTTTTGCCACATCTCCACTCATACCGGTCAGATGGTAGAATCCTTCATAATCCTCCGTTTCACGCGGGATTTCAAGTCCTGGAAGCATGTTATTGATTTCAGCGGCAACCAGGCACGCATTGATCATCGTATCCTTGCTGGAACCCGGATGCACAGCAAAGCCGGTAATTTCAAAATCTGCCTTGCATGCATTGAAATTTTCATACTGAATTTCGCCTTCGGTATCGCCATCCAGAGTGTAGGCAAACTGTGCACCAAATTTTTTCACATTAAAATGATCAGTTCCACCACCGACTTCTTCATCTGGTGTAAAAGCGATTGAGACCGGTCCATGAGGAATATTTTCTTTGATCAGTGCTTCGGCCATGGTCATGATCTCGGCAGCTCCGGCTTTATCATCGGCACCAAGAACAGTTGTACCGTCTGTTGTGATCAGGGTGCGTCCGGCAAGAGATGGAAGATGCGGGAAAACTTTTACGGTAAGGGTACGTCCACTTGTGCCAAGCGGCAGATCACCGCCATCGTAGTTCTTGTGTACGACCGGGATGATGTCATGGTCACAGTAATCGGAAACGGTATCCATGTGTGCGATAAATCCGATAGATGGTTTATTCTCATATCCCGGTGTGGCAGGAATCTTTCCATATACATAGCAGAATTCATCCAGACTTACGTCAGAAATCCGAGGGCAGTCATCTCATCTGCCAGAATACGTGCCAGGTCGAACTGACACTGGGAAGAAGGAGAAGTCGTACTGTGTTCATCACTTGGAGTACGGACTACTACATAATTTAAAAAGTCGTTCATATGCTCTCATAATCAAACCTCTTTTCATTAACATTTCTTATCCGAGTATAGCATTTTGCAGGTGAATATGCAATTGTGGCAGCAGGTTCTCTTTTGGGTGTGGCATTGCATAAAGGAACTTCTTTTCCGGTCGGAAGGTAGAGTTTATGGATCTTTATCCATTGACATTTCAGGAATTTTGTGTGCGCATTAGAGAGGAACGCTTCGTAAATATTCTTCAGGGAACGGATACCGATATGGTGACAACATTCAAATCTAAATATATAGACCGATTACGCGAATATTATTATGTAGGTGGCATGCCGGAAGTAGTACAGACGTATGTAGAAACGAAGGATTTTAATCAGGTCAGAGAGATACAGAAGAATCTGTTGAATTATTATCAACAGGATTTTCAAAACACGCCAAGACTTCATTGGTTCCAAGACTGAATCTTGTATGGAATTCGATTCCGATGCAGCTGGCGAAGAAAAAAAAAAATATATCTATGGACAGGTGAGAAAAGGATCAAGGGCAAAAGATTTTGAACTGGCAATACAATGGCTTTTAGACTGTGGACTGATTCATAAGGTACAAAGAGCAGGGAAGAACTTCGATTATTCCGTTGGAAGTGAAAGCGGAGGAAAATTTGAGGGCAAAAAGCCTGAAAGCGTTCTGGGAAAAACATAAGCCTAAATATGCCGTAAGAACGTCAATGTCAGATTACCGGGAACAGGAATGGATGACAAATATTCCTTTGTATAATATCGACAGAATCAAAGAATATCTGGAACAATAAAAAGCTGAAAATATGAAAAATTATGGAAATCTATAAGGGATGAAAAATAAAAAATTGCACAAAACAAAGAAAAAAAGTTTGAAAAACAGCAAAATTATTGATCAAAAAAGATGTGATTTTGGTTAATCTTGATAATCCATGAGTGCTATAATACAGCTGTAACAAGGAAATAGGTACTTTTACCAGAAGTCAGTGATTGGAGGAAAAGTCAAATGAATACTTTAAAAGCTGAAAAAAGAAACATGCAGACAAAAGCCAAAAACTCAGAAGAGAAGGTTATGTAACCGGCAATGTATTCGGACGTGAGATTGAAGGCTCCATTCCGGTACAGATGACACAGAAAGAAGCGGAAAAGTTCCTGAAAGCTAATGGCAAAGGAAGTCAGATCATGTTGGATTTGGACGGAGAGCAGATGGATGTGCTGGTAAAAGAAGTCGATTATGATTCTATGGGTTCAAAAGTACTTGAAATAGATTTTCAGGCACTGGTAAGTGGAGAAATGGTACATTCCGTAGCAGAAGTTGTGATCCACAATCAGTCAAAGGTTGTCACAGGTGTTGTGGAGGAACTGCTTGGTGAAATTGAATACAAAGCACTTCCATCTGCACTTGTTGAAAAAGTAATTGTTGACGTTGGAGATTTGAAGGTTGGAGAAACCATTAAAGTCAAAGACCTTGACATCGCAAAGGATAAAGATGTCAAACTGATCACAGATCCGGAAGCAGATGTAGCAGGTGTGGCTGCCGTTCATAATGATGTTCCGGAAACAGATGAGGAAGAAGCAGCAGTTGAATAAAAGATTTTGTAAAAAAGGCGGACGCTTTGCAGAAAGAACTGCAAAGTGCCCGTTTTTTGCTTCATAGAAAATCCCGAAGGAACTTCCTATGAAACAAAAGGCACTGCGTGCCGGAGATGCACATTCTTTCTATTTAATGAAATTCCTAATCTCATTTTTCAGCAGGAAATCATAACGGAATATTTACATAAAATCAGGAATCTTTATACAATCTTTATACTAAAAAAATACTATCATTGATTTACAAAACAGGAGAGGAAAAACAGTGAGAGGAAGGAAAGGCTATGTTCGAGATTGAGAGTATTATTTTATTTACAGGGATCCTGAGCTTTCTGCTGATCGCCGGATTGCATCTGATGCGTGAACTCGACATTTTTCTGAAGAAGGATAAAAAAGAGAGAGGAAGAAAGATATAGAGGAGAAAGGAAACGAAACAAATGACAGTAATATATAAAAGATGACACAGACACAGATGATTGTTGTCGGGTATTTGTTGTTGATCCTTTTGGGAAGTATTCTCTTAATGCTTCCGGTTTCATCAAGGGATGGAAATATGACATCTTTTGCAGATGCATTATTTACCTCGACATCCGCATCCTGTGTGACTGGGCTGGTTGTACAGGATACATATCTGCACTGGTCTTTTTTGGACAGCTTATCATTTTGATCCTGATCCAGATCGGCGGTATGGGATTTATGACAATTGGTGTCTGTGTGGCGATTCTGTTAAGAAGAAAGATAGGGCTTAAAGTCCGTGGAATTTTGCAGGAGAGTATCAATAGTATTCAAATTGGTGGAATTGTAAAGCTTACGAAGAAGATTATAAAAGGAACACTTTTTTTTGAAAGCATTGGAGCTGTATTGCTGATGATCCGGTTTATTCGAATTCGGAATAGGAAGAGGAATCTGGTACGGGATCTTTCATTCTATATCAGCCTTTTGCAACGCCGGGTTTGACCTTATGGGAGAAAATGGTGCCTATCAGTCACTGATCAGATATTCGGATGACTGGCTGGTAAATACAGTGATCATGCTGCTGATTATAATCGGTGGAATCGGTTTTTGGTGTGGGATGATCTGTCTGTGAAAAAATTTCAATGGAAAAATATCATCTGGATACAAAGATTGTATTATCAACAACAGGTTTTCTGATTATAGGAGGAGCAGTTTTATTCCTGATACTGGAAAAAATAATGTACTGGCAGGGATGCCTGTGAAAGAACAGATACTCTGTTCTTTATTTCACTCGGTGACAGCCAGAACGGCAGGATTTAATACAACCGATACAGGAGCGTTGACGGAAGGCAGTAAACTTGTTACTATGATTCTGATGTTCATAGGAGGAAGCCCGGGATCTACAGCAGGTGGAATTAAGACGACAACCGTAGTGGTTCTTATTGTATTTGTGCGTGCAAATCTGATGGAAGCAGCCGGTTGTAATGTATTTAACAGAAGACTGGATGAAACTGCGATCAGAAAGGCCAGTGTTGTAATGTGTACGAATTTGTTCCTTATACTAACAGGAACGATCTTCATGGAAATTATGCAGCCGTTTTCTTTGTCGGATGTGATGTTTGAAGTCTTTTCTGCAATGGGAACAGTGGGAATGTCTGCGGGAATCACAAGAGATGTATGTATGGCATCAAGAATGGTGCTGGTATTTCTGATGTTTTGCGGAAGAATAGGAAGTCTGACATTTGCACTTTCACTGAAAGGGCACAGACATGAAGCACCGATCCGGAAACCGGTAGAAGAAATTACGATAGGATAGAATAAGGAGTAGAAAATGAAATCAGTATTGATTATTGGACTTGGAAGATTTGGCCATCATCTGTGTATTGATATGGCAAATCGGGGAAATGAGGTAATGATCATCGATAAAGATGAGAAAAAAGACACCGGATTTGTTGGAATACGCAACAGCAGTACGGGTAGGGGACTGTACAAATGAAGAAGTATTAAGAAGTCTTGGAGTAGGAAATTTCGATCTTTGCTTTGTGTGCATCGGATCAAATTTCCAGAGCAGTCTGGAGATAACAAGCCTGGTAAAAGAGCTTGGAGCCAAACATGTTGTCAGTAAGGCAAACAGGGATATTCATGCAAAATTCTTATTGAGAAACGGAGCGGATGAAGTCTTTTATCCGGATCGGGATATTGCAGAACGACTGGCTGTAAAATACAGTTCAAATCATGTTTTTGACTATTTTGAACTCAGTAAGGATTATTCGATTTTGAAATCCAGCCGAAGGATGCATGGATCGGGCGGACGATAGAAGAAGCGGATATAAGGGCAAACTATCATATAAATGTATTTGGAATAAAGACAAATACAGAGGTGGTGGTCCTTCCGAGAGCGGATTATGTGATGCATGAGAAGGATCATCTGCTTGTAGTAGGTCTTACAAAGGATATTGACCGTCTGCTTGCAAGTATAAAATGATGAATGATGGGGAAAGAAAATGACAAAAAAGAGAGTAAAATATATGGTGCAGTCGATTGCGATCATGGCGGTTGCAACATTTTTGTCTTTTTTTTCTCCAGAGTTATGGAATTCGAAAAGAAAATATTCTGATGATCTATATTGTGGGTATACTGGTCATAACAGTTACAACTACCGGTTATCTGTATGGAATGATGGCTTCTGTATGCAGTGTCTTTGCTGTTTAATTATTTTTTTACAGTGCCGGTGCATACATTTGCGATGACGGATCAGAATGATGTGGTACGTCTGGTATTTTTTTCCTTATCACAGGATTCATTTCCGCAAGTATTATGGTACGATTTCATAATCAGGTGCGTATTGCAGAGGAAACAAGGGCACAGATGGAAGAGAAAAGCTGAAAAGCAATATGCTGAGAAGTATATCCCATGATTTCAGGACACCTTTGACCGGAATTATGGGAGCCGCAGGACTCTTAAAAGAGGCGGATGAGTTGGATGCCGGAGTCAGAAAGGAACTGGCAGGAGAGATACAGGAGCAGTCTGTATGGCTGATGCGCCTGATGGAAAATATTTTGAATATGACAAAGCTGGAAAGTGAAGAATTTGAGATCCGGAAAAACCAGGAAGTAGTGGATGATCTGATCTATGAAGCCGTATCATATCATAGGACTCGGGAAAAGAGGAGGTTTGAAATTAAACTTCCGTCGGAGCTGATTGTTGTAAATGTAGATGGAAAACTGATGGTCCAGGTGCTGGTCAATCTTCTGGATAATGCGATGAAGCATACAGGGGAAAATGGATGGATCTGTATAGAAGCCAGATATGATGCAGGGGAAAGTGTGGATCAGTGTAGAAGATGACGGAGACGGGATTCAGGAAGATCTGAAAGAAAATATTTTTGACGAATTTGTTACAAGGTCAGATGAAAAGGGGACAGACAAAGAGGAATCGGACTGGGATTGGCTATATGTAAAGCGGTAGTAAATGCACATGGTGGAAATATTTGTGCAGAGAACAGAAAAGAAGGCGGAGCAAGGTTCATGTTCTGGTTGGAGGCAAGGCAGGTAAGTACAGATGGCAGATAAGCATAAAATTTTAATTGTGGAAGACGATAAATATATTATTAACTTTATCTCGATGAGTCTTAAGAAAGAAGACTATGATTATGTGATTGCGAAGACATGTGGAGAAGCAAATGCACTGTTCTATGCAAACAGACCAGATATGATCATTCTGGATCTTGGACTTCCGGATGGTGACGGGATTGAGATTATAAAAATGTAAGAGAAATCTCGAAGATACCGATCATTGTGGTCAGTGCAAGACAGGAAGAGGAAGAAAAAAATACAGGCACTGGATCTGGGGGCAGATGATTATGTGACAAAACCGTTTTTATATGGGCGAACTGCTTGCCAGAATCCGTGTGGCGCTCAGAAAGAGTAACCAGCTCCCGGAAGAAAAGAAAGAAAAAATCTTTCAGTGTGATTATCTGAAAGTGGACTGGGAAAAACATCAGGTATCGATAGATGGGAAAGCAGTTCATCTGACTCCGATGGAATATAAAATTTTGAAACTATTGATCGACAACAGGGGAAAGGTACTGACACATAATTATATTCTCAGTCAGATCTGGGGCAGTGCACAGGGGAGTAGAAGCAGCCAACCTGAGGGTATTTATGGCAGCACTGCGAAGGAAGATAGAAAAGGATCCCGGAAATTGCAGATTTATTCTGACAGAAATCGGAGTAGGGTACCGGTTTAGAGGCTACGGAATAAAAACAATTTGCAGACGATGAAATTAGTTAGAAAAAACGAATGTTATTCTTGAATGACTACCTACAGGACTGATATGATAATGATATAAATTATCAATAAATGGTTTTGCCAAAGGAGACAGATAGAGGAATGACATTAAAAGAATTACAAGTCGGAAAGACAGCTACGATTCTTTCCGTAGGAGGAAATGGTGCACTCAGGCAGCATTTTCTGGATATGGGATTGATCCAGGGAACAGAAGTAACGATTGTAAAGTATGCGCCGATGGGGGATCCGGTTGAGATCAGGATCCATGGTTATGAACTTACGATCCGTCTGGAGGATGCCGGACAGATTGAAATTACGCCGGCCCATGAGCCACATTATAAGAAGAAGGAAGGCAGACAACCGTTAGGAGATGCACAGCATCCGGGGTATGGAGAAGCAGGCATTTTTCATGAGAAGAAAACAGAGCATCCGTTACCGGAGAATACGACACTTACGTTTGCATTGGTTGGAAATCAGAACTGTGGAAAAACAACGCTGTTCAACCAGCTGACCGGATCGAATCAGCATGTGGGAAATTTCCCAGGTGTTACGGTTGACAGAAAAGACGGTGTGATCAAGGAGCATCCCAATACCCGTATTACCGATCTTCCGGGAATTTATTCTATGTCTCCATATAGCAGTGAGGAAATTGTTACAAGAGAATTTCTGCTTCAGGATAAACCGAAAGGAATCATCAATATTGTAGATGCAACCAACATTGAGAGAAATCTTTATCTGACCATGCAGCTGATGGAACTTGAGATCCCAATGGTTGTTGCGCTGAATATGATGGATGAGATGCGTGTGAACGGAGGTTCTGTGCGTGTGAATGAGCTGGAAGCATTTCTCGGAGTACCGGTTGTACCAATCTCGGCAGCAAAGGGAGAAGGAATTGCGGAACTGGTAGAACATGCACTGCATGTCGCAAAATATCAGGAAGCACCGGAGGAAGTGGATTTCTGCTCTGCTGAAGGTCAGGAAAGTGCGGTTCACAGATGCATTCATGCGATCATGCATCTGATTGAAGATCATGCAAAGGAAGCAGGGATCCCGGTCAGATTTGCAGCAAGCAAACTGGCAGAGAATGATGAGCTTGTCCTGGAAAAATTAAAGCTGAGCCAGAATGAAAAGGAACTTCTGGAACATATCAATCTGCAGATGGAAGAAGAATGCAAGGTAGACCGTTCATCGGCAGTAGCGGGAATGCGTTTTTAACTATATCCAGCGTGCCTGTGAAGATACGGTCTTAAAGCCACATGAGAGCAGGGGCGGGTGCGAAGCAGGAAGATTGATCAGGTTCTGACAGGAAAATATACCGGGATTCCGGCATTTATCGCAATTATGGGACTGGTATTCTGGCTCACATTTAATGTGATCGGAGCATTTTTGCAGGATCTTCTGCAACAGGGAATTGACCAGGTGATTGTAGCCTGCAGTCAGGCGCTGGATGCGGCAGGAGTCAATGGCGTATTAAAGTCACTGATTGTAGATGGAATCTTTCAGGGGTTGGAAGCGTGCTGAGTTTCCTGCCGATCATTGTTACACTGTTCTTTTTCCTTTCGATGCTGGAGGACAGTGGATATATGGCAAGGGTTGCGTTTATTATGGATAAACTTTTGCGAAAGAGCGGACTTTCCGGAAGAAGTATCGTACCGATGCTGGTAGGCTTTGGATGTACAGTACCGGGAGTTATGGCGAGCCGGACACTTTCTTCAGAGCGTGATCGTAAAATGACGATTATGCTGACACCGTTTATGAGTTGTTCAGCAAAACTTCCGATCTATGCATTCTTTACAGCGGCGTTTTTCCCGGTGAAGGGTGCAATTGTAATGATTGGTCTCTATTTCTTCGGAATCCTGATGGGAATCCTTACTGCACTTGCAATGAAAGGGACGATGTTCAAAGGAGAACCTGTTCCGTTTGTTATGGAGCTTCGAATTATCGTATGCCGGGAGCGAAAAATGTTGGTCAGCTTCTCTGGGAAAAAAGCAAAGGACTTCCTGCAGAGAGCATTTACCGTTATTTTTGGTGCAACGATCGTGATCTGGTTCCTGCAGAGCTTTGATCTGCATCTGAATATGGTGACAGATTCACAGGCAAGTATCCTTGCAACGGTAGCAGGTATGATCGCACCTGTATTCATTCCACTTGGATTCGGTGATTGGAGAATATCAACGGCACTGATTTCCGGATTTATGGCAAAAAGAGTGTCGTCTCCACTCTTTCGATTTTGTTTGGGTCAACAGCAGCACTGACAGCGGTGATAAATACAGCCGGTGCAGCAGCACTTTTGATTTTCTGTCTTTTGTATACACCGTGTGTGGCATGCGATTGCTTCTATTAAAAGAGAACTTGGTGGTAAATGGGCGATCGGTGTTGTGATCTTTCAGTGCGTGATTGCATGGGTTGCTGCATTTATTGTGCATGGAATTGTATGTTTGTTTTTAAAACAAAAACTTCTGGAAACAGGAAAACTGCTTCCAGAAGTTTTTTATTGCAGATATTTTTTTCAAGGCATCCAGATAAGTTGTCCCTAATCTGCTTAACATCCTTTTTTTTATGTGTAATATACCCAATCCGCATATCACTTTCGTCAGCAAGAGGAACGGCAATGATATCTTTTCCATTCAACTTTTGTCAATTACACCACTGCATACTGTGTAGCCATTTAGCCCGATCAGAAGATTAAATAAGGTGGCACGATCCCGTACACGGATATTTTTTTGCGTTCAGATACAGAAAAGATTTCTTCTGAAAAATAAAAGGAATTGTGTTCACCCTGTTCAAAGGAAAGATATGGATAATCGTCCAGTTCTTCATTGGTGATTATTTTGTGATCGGCGAGAGGGTGACGTCTGCTGATAAATACATGTGGTTTAGCAACAAACAGCTGATGAAAAATAAGCCCGTTGGATTTTAAAATTTTTTCCAGAACCGTTTCATTAAAATTATTTAAGAAAAGAATTCCAATCTCGCTGCGCATTTTTGCTACATCTTCGATGATTTCGTATGTCTGGGTTTCGCGGAGACTGAAATCATATTCATCCTGTCCGTAGGTTTTGATCAGATCGACAAAGGCATTGACAGCGAAAGAATAGTGTTGCGTGGATACACAGAATTTCTTTTTCCCGCCGGAAGTTCCTTTGTATTTATCTTCGAGAATAGCGGCCTGTTCCAGCACCTGTCTGGCGTATCCTAAGAAATCTTCGCCTTCTTTTGAAAGGATGATCCCTTTATTAGTCCGGAGAAAAATGGTAATCTTCATTTCTTTTTCCAGTTCACGGATTGCGTTTGTCAGGCTTGGCTGGGAAATATAAAGACGCTTTGCGGTCTTCGGTAATTGTTCCTGTTTCAGCAACAGTTACGACGTATTTTAATTGTTGAAGAGTCATATTTTTCACTTTCTATAAAGAATATTGTTTTTGGGTTTGGAATATCAGAAAAGTATCTGGAAAATGTATCTTAGCGGAAAATACTTCTGGCCAGATATCCTGGTAATATTGTAGCATGGAAGCAGAGAGCGTGAAACATTTTTTTTGATATTGCTATAGTTTTAAACTATGGCAAACTGCATTTTTTGTATTTTTCAGATGCAGAATACTCTGCTATACTTTCAAACATAAAAGACAGACAGTACGAAAGTGAAAAGGAGAGCTATATTATGAGTAAAAATACACCATTTCGTTATGACTATGTAGGAAGCTTTTTAAGACCGGAAACACTGAAAAAAGCAAGGAGAGATTTTGAAGAAGGAAAAATTTCTAAAGAAGAACTGACAAAGGTTGAGGATGATGCAATTCTTGATCTGGTAGAGAAGCAGAAAAAAGCCGGATATCATGTGATCACAGACGGCGAGTTCAGAAGAGCAACCTGGCATCTGGATTTTATGTGGGGATTTAATGGGGTGGGACATGAGCCGACCAAGACCGGGTTACCATTTCACGGAGAAGCTGCAATGATCGATGATACGTATCTTACCGGAAAGATTTCCGTAGATCAGCATCCGTTTGTAGAGCATTTCAAATTTGTAAAGGCACTGGAAGATGAAAGTACAGTAGCAAAGCAGACAATCCCGGCACCGGCACAGTTCCTGGAACAGTTTATTATGCCAATGTCCCTTCCAAATACCAATCAGTATTATCCGGATGTGGAAGAACTGGCAGAAGATATCGCAAATGGATATAAGAAAGTTATTCGTGACCTGTATGATGCGGGCTGTAGAAGCATTCAGTTGGATGACTGTTCATGGGGAATGTGTAGATCCACATGCTGCAAAGCAATTTTCGGAACCGATGAAGCCGGACTTCAGAAAATCATGGAACAGCTTCTTGCTATCAATAACCGTGCAATTGAGGGAGCGCCGGAGGATCTGGTGATCAACACTCATGTATGCCGTGGAAATTTCCATTCTACTTATGCAAGCAGTGGTGCATATGACCGTGTGGCAGAAGCTTTATTCGCCCGTGAAAATGTAAGTGCATATTATCTGGAATTTGATGATGCACGTTCTGGTGGATTTGAGCCGTTGAAGAGTGTAAGTGGTGATAAAAAGTGGTTCTCGGTCTGATCACAACCAAGTCACCAAAGCTGGAAGATAAAGAAGACGTAATTAAGAGAATCCATGAAGCAGCGAAATATGTCCCGCTCGACAGACTGTATTTGAGTCCACAGTGTGGATTTGCTTCCTGTGAAATCGGAAATAAACTGACAGAAGAAGAACAGTGGAAGAAGCTTGCACTGGTAAAAAGAAATCGCGGAAGAAGTATGGGGCGAAGAAAAATAAGCCAGATATAAAAAATTAATAAATAAGATACATACAGCTCCTTTCAAATCGTGCTACAATAGAAGCAGATTTGAAAGGAGCTGAAAATTTATGAATGAAGTAATCAAAAATATGGAAGAACGCAGAAGTGTCCGTGGATACAAACCGGATATGATCAGAAAAGAGGATCTGGATACGATCATTGAGGCCGGAACTTATGCGGCAACAGGAATGGGAAAACAGTCTCCGATCATCGTGGCAGTGACGGATAAAGCAACAAGAGATCAGCTTTCAGCAATGAATGCAAAATTATGGGAACCGATACAGATCCGTTTTATGGTGCACCGGTAGTTCTTATTGTACTTGCAGATAAGGCAAGACCGACATATCTTTATGATGGAAGTCTTGTGATGGGAAATCTGATGAATGCAGCGCATTCGCTTGGAATCGGAAGCTGCTGGATCCACCGGGCAAAAGAAGAATTTGAATCCGAGGAAGGAAAGGCTCTTCTGAAAAAATGGGGAATCGAAGGAGACTATGAAGGAATCGGTCATTGCGTACTTGGATATGCGGCAGCAGAACTTCCCTGCAAGCAAAACCAAGAAAAGAAAATTATGTCTATTATGTAGAAGCATAGGAGTGTGACATATGGATTACGAAGGACAGATTTGCCGGGCCCGATGGAAAGAAGCTCTTTCATGCTTCCGGTTATGGTTGGATGCTCATATAATCAGTGTAAATTCTGTAATTTATTCCGGCATCTGAAGTATCGGGAACTTCCGATGGAACAGATTGAAGCGGAACTAAAGAGAGTGCAGGAACTGCATGGGAAGCCGAAGAAGATCTTTCTGGGGGATGGTAATGCATTTGGTCTGAAGACAGAAAAATTGTATGAGATTCTGGATCTGATCGCATATTACTTCCCGGAATGTGAAGGGATTAATATGGATGCGACTGTTACGAGTGTTTTACATAAAAGCCAGGAAGAGTTGGAAATGCTTGCTAGAAAAAAAGGTAAAGCATCTGTATCTTGGAATCGAGAGCGGACTGGATGATGTGCTGAAATTTATGAAAAAAGATCATGATCTGGCACAGGCATATCAGGCAATCGACAGGCTTCATGAAGCAGGACTGATCTATGATGCACATATTATGACCGGAGTCGCAGGAAAAGGAAGAGGAATGGAAAATGCAGAAGCACTGGCGCAGTTCCTGAACAGGACCAATCCGGCGCATGTAGTGAATTTTTCCATGTTTCTGCATAAAGAAGTTCCGTTGTATCAAGATATACGGCAAGGTACTTTTGTTCCGGCAGATGAGCTGGAAACAATTCGGGAAGAATATCATCTGATCGAGAGGATCGCACCGGAAAAAGCAGGAGCAAATATTTTATATGATGGTTTTCATGACTTTATCCATGTGAGAGTCAGAGGACATCTTCCGGGTGATAAAGAAAAAATGCTTGCCAAATTAAATGGTATCATTCAGAATATGAAGGAAAAGAACCGGTTTATTCCTTTGTACAGGGGAATGCCCGGATCTGGAATACTGTGATGATGGTAAGGCAGTATGGGATATGGACCGGAAGACTTCATAGAATCCGCTGTACTATGAATCAGCAGAAATTGAGCGCGTCAGCAGGCGCGCTCTTGAACTTTGGAACAGAAAATATGTCATAAAAAATCCACTGTATCTGATCTTTCAGCTACAGTGGATTTTAATTTGATCCATCCATTGGAGTATCCTCCTTATTCACTTCTTATCTATCTGAAACTATTATCTCAAATAGTTTTTTCTATGTAAATTTCAATAATTATTATGCCATTGGTCTGCACCTCTTGATTTCATTGATTTGATATTGTATAAATTATCTTGCCATTGGTCTGTACCTCTTGCTTTCATCAGATTTATTCTGGTTTTAAATTATGTTCCTTTTGGTCCATACCTCTTACTTTCATTAGATTTGTTCTGGTTTTAAATTAAGTTTCCGGTGGTCTGTACCTCTTACTTTCATTAGATTTTGTTCTGGTTTTAAATTATGTTCCTTTTGGTCCGTACCTCTTACTTTCATTAGATTTGTCCGAGTTTTAAATTAAGTGTCCTTTGGTCCATACCTCTTACTTTCTTAGACTTTGGAGTTAAGATTAAGTTTCTGGTGGTCCGTCCTCCTTTTGTTTTGTTGATATTATAATATCTCATAAAATGCAAAATGTCAATAAAAATTCTGAAAAAAATAAAATAATTTTAAATATATGAAATAAATCAGGAATGCATATAAAAATGGGAAAATATATACGATAAACAAATAAATATACAGAAAAAACAGAAGGCGCAGTCCGAATTTCGACTACAGGAAATGAAATGACGATGTGGATATGCGGAATCCGCAGATCATCGAGACGGTATGGGGAGTCGGATCCCGGTTTAACCGGTTGTAAAAACGATTGGTGTTATATAATATCTTTATGGATAAATCCCAATTGTAAGTTCATGGTTGGCATGATAAGATGATACCATGAATTTACAAAGGAGAAGACTATGAATCACTATACTGGATATGAATTACTGTGGCTCTTTTTATTTATTCTTTTGGTGGCTGGGTATTGGAAACGATATCGGCAACTTTGAAGCAGAGAAAGTTTGCTAACCGAGGTCTGGTAAATGGACCGTTCTGTGTGCTCTATGGTCTGACCGCAATTGCGATGACAGTGGGATTACAGGAACTTCGGGGAATCTGGCTATTTATCTTTGCAACGGTCTATGCAACAGTTGCAGAATGGGTCAGTGGACATCTGATCGAAAAAGCATTCAAGGCAAGATGGTGGGATTATTCAAATATCAAATGGAACCTGGATGGATATATTTGTCTTCCGGCTTCACTATTTTGGGGTGTGCTCGGTTATCTGGCAGTGAGATGGTGCAATGGGGTCACGTTGATTTTATTACATATTCTGCCGAAGCTTCTGATGCATATTGTGCTGCTGACACTGATCGGTGTACTTTTTGTGGATATCTTTGTTCCTTTATGCTTCTTACCGGAAAGAGTAAGAAGCCGGAGCGCTGGATCGCAACGGATGCCGGGATGGATAAGATCAGCACAAAAATTGCGGGAAAGATTGCCGGAAGTCTGGAAAAGCGTCTGAAAAAAAGCATATCCAAAGGCAAGAAAAATCGAAGAGGAAATCCGGGAAGAGAACGAAGAAAAGGTATTTGCAAAAGGGTGCGGCTTTTATAAGATCGTGATGCTGTTTATGATCGGTGCTTTTCTGGGAGATATCACAGAAACGATTTTCTGTCGTGTGACGGCTGGAGTATGGATGAGCAGAAGCAGTGTGGTCTGGGGACCGTTCAGCATTGTCTGGGGGCTTGCAATTGCGCTTGTCACAGCACTTTTGTACAAATATAAGGATAAAGGGGATCGTTTTCTTTTCTTTACAGGAACATTGCTTGGTGGTGCTTATGAGTATTTCTGCAGTGTGTTTACGGAACTTGTATTTGGAAAAGTGTTCTGGGATTACAGTAAGATCCCGTTTAACCTGGGAGGTCGAATCAATCTGCTTTACTGCTTTTTCTGGGGAATTGCTGGGTTGTGTGGTTTAAAATATTATTTCCACCTGTGGAAAAATGGATAGAAAAAATACCGGCAGTTGCAGGAAAGCTTTTGACCTGGTTTTTATTAGTATTTATGGTCTGCAATATTCTGGTATCCTGTGTGGCACTGGTAAGATACGATGAAAGAGGAAATGGTGTACAGGCGACGAATGTTGTCCAGAAGTGGGTGGATGTGCATTATGATGATGCGAAGATGAAGAAAATCTATCCAAATGCGAAGGGATAAATTAGAAAAAAAAGCGGGAACATATTGACAAAATTCTATATGAAGAGTAAGATGTAGTTAGAAAACCGGTGTGAGAAATAGATTGCACCGGTTAAAAATGAAAAATATATAGAAATATTTCTATATTTCTATGGGAAGGGAGAGAGAATGAAAATCATAAAAAACGGATGGGATTTCTTTTCAGGACCAGATTCTTGGAATGCACTGGCTGAAAGATCTGATCGGAAAACTTCTTGTTAAAGCCGGATTGGGAGAGGAAGGTTTCAGGAGAATTTCTTCACTTTTTTCCTGTATGATATCATAAAAATTTTGTGCTTTGCTTGCGGTGCTGATCTTTGTGATATCCTATATTCAAAGCTAGTTTCCGCCAGAGAAAAGCAGAAAGATTATGGGAAGATTTCATGGAATCTGGGCGAATCTGATCGGAGCACTTTAGGAACAGTGACTCCGTTCTGCTCCTGCTCATCAATTCCGATTTTTATGGGATTTACCAGTGCGGGCTGCCACTTGGAGTTACCTTTTCGTTTTTGATTTCGTCTCCGATGGTAGATCTGGGATCACTGGTTCTGCTGATGAGTGTCTTTGGAGGGAAGATCGCATTTGCTTATGTGATTGTTGGACTTGTCATAGCTGTTATAGGGGGAACGATCATTGAGCGGCTGCATATGGAAGACCAGGTGGCAGATTTTATCCGGCAGGCGCCGAATGTGGAGGTAGCTTCGCCGTCGCTTACAATAGCAGACCGTATGGATTATGCAAAAAATCAGGTTGTGGTTACCGTCAAAAAGGTTGCTCCGTATATCGTTGTCGGAGTCATCATCGGGGCCGACTATCCACAATCTGATCCCAGAGCATATCGTTCGAAGCATTCTTGGAAAACAGACCTGGTACGCCGTGCCACTGGCGACAGCAGTAGGCGTTCCCATGTATGCGGATATTTTCGGAACCATCCCAGTCGCAGAAAGCCTGCTCGCAAAAGGGCAGGACTTGGAACAATTTTATCCTTTATGATGGGAGTGACTACACTTTCCCTTCCATCCATGGTAATGCTGTCCAAAGCGATTAAGAAAAAGTTACTCGGAACATTCATTGGAATCGTGTGTATCGGAATCATCATTGTGGGGTATGGGTTTAATGTGATAATATAGGGGAGCAAACTCATATGACGTTCGTGCTTGCACGAAAAGGCATATGAATTTGCTACCCGCCGGCCATGAGGAAGAAGCGATTTACGAAGGAAATCAGCGGATTCCGAATGGACGTAGGATTGCGGGAGCAGCAACGCCGCGGAGCAATCCGTAATATTATCAAAAGTAGTGGGGAAAATTTAAATATCATTCGTGCTTGCACGAAAAGGGAAAAGATTTACATTACCCGAGGTGACAGAAAAAATGCAGATAGATTATGAAAAAATATGCCCGTATATTCAAAGTGATGTCGGATCCGAAACGTCTGAAGATCATCGACATGTTATCCGAAGGAGAATTATGTGCCTGTAAGATCCTGGAGGAATTTCATATTACACAGCCGACCTTATCGCATGATATGAAGCTGATGTGTGATCTGGGAATCGTAAAGGCGCGCAAAGAAGGAAAATGGATGCAGTATTCTCTGGATCTGGATGTGATGAATGAGGTTTACAAGACGGTTGGGCGGCTGATGATGATCCGGGAGATTATGCAGGGCTTTTAAATTGCAATTGTAATACAGAAAAGGAAGAAAAATAAGTTGCAGCGGCAGCAGAGCAAATCAGGGTGCAGTTGCAGTATAGAAAAAGGAGAAATGAATCATGAGTAAGATTAAATTGTATTTTTTGACGGGATTTCTGGGATCCGGCAAGACGACGATCCTCCGGAATTTGCTGGAAAATATGGAAGGAACAAAGGTTGGAGTGATCCAGAATGAACTGGGAAAGATCAGTATTGATGGAACCGTGCTTCAGAATAATGATATCCAGATGGTAGAACTGAACCGGGGATCAAATTTTCTGCAGCTGTCTGAGATTATCCTTTGTGGATGCGCTGGTTCAGATGTCCAGAAAAGGTTTGGAATACGTGTTTGTAGAGAGCTCAGGGTTTGGAGATCCGTCCAATGCGGAAGAAATTCTTGCGGCGACGGAAGTGATGGCTCCGGATGCATATGATTTCAGAGGCTGTATCTGTCTGGTGGACTGCTATAATTTTCTGGATCAGGTCGGAGATTCAGAGACGATCGACCAGCTTAAACACTGCAATCTTTGCAGTTCTGACGAAAATTGATCTGGTAGATGAGAACCAGATTGAGAAGGTGAAAGAGAAAGTGCGTGAAGATTAATCCGGTCTGTCCGATCACGGAGAGTGCCAATGGAAATATTGACCGTTCGTTTTATGATATGGATCTGATGTTGTACAAATGGGCGGAATGTGAAGATACCACGAATTCATCGAAAAATAAACCAAAAACATTTTCCATGGATTTTACAGGAGAGATCCAGAAGGAAAAGCTGGAAGCTTTCCTTGCAAAGATTGAACCGGATGTTTTCCGTGTAAAGGGATTCTTTAAAGTAGAAAAGAAGGATGGGAAAAAGTTGATGTAGTCGGAAAGAAACGGGATTATGCGCCTTACGAACCACAGCCGAAGTCTCAGCTTGTCTTTATTTCCAAAATCGGAATCGCACTGATCCGGGAAATCGCGGTGGCGTGGGAGGAATGTGTGGGACTTCCTATGAAATTGAACAATTAAATCTGGAGGTAGGATATGAATATAAAAGTAATTGGAAGCGGCTGTGAGAACTGTGATAAGACGAATGCAGTTGTGAAAGAATGTCTGGAGGAACTTGGAATCGATACGGAGATTGAAAGAGTTACAGATCTGGTTGAGATTGTAAAACTGGGTGTGATGACGGCTCCATCGGTTATGATTGATGGAAAACTGGTAGTTGCAGGGCAGGTTCCTTCAAAGAAACAGATGATGAAAATATTGAAAAATAGTTAATAGCTTGTTTTATTCACGGAATGAAACAGGTTTTACATTACTCAGCAGAACGCGGAAAGGTGTTACACTTACATCGGATGGAGAGACTGAAAAGATAGAATAAAAGGACAGAGATCTGTGGATGATGTGTTTCTCAAAAAAATGAGAGAAAGACATGACAGATTCTGTCCTTTTATGATAGTTAGCGTGAATATTACGATACAACCGGCGTCAGGAACTCCTTGATGTAATAAAGTCTTTCGCGCCGATCGCCGGAGTATACTGTCCGTGATTCCCTACCAGAAGCTGGTCTTCGGTCATCTGAAAGAGAGAACCTTCATTGACTTTATTTAGCAGATACTGCATATCCGCATCCAGAAAATACGGTGCAAGATAGCCGCTGATGATCACCGGACTGTCAATCACAAGATTCAGGTTGCGGATTGCAAAAGCAAGATGATCCAGATAGTTCCGCCAGATCTGTATAAGGTTCGGAGCCTGTGTTTGATGCAGGAGATTAAAAAATCTTTGATCGGCATACCGGCAGTAACTTTCAGAGCATTAGCGGAGCAATAAGTTTCCAGACATCCATGGTTGCCACAGTAGCATTTTGGACCGTCCGGGTCGATGCAGATATGCTCGATCAGCCCGCTGCGCATATGATTTCCCTGATGGACTTCATGCCCGGTGATGATCGCACCGCCCAGGTTTGGATTCAGAGGAAAAATCAGGGCACTGTCAACTGTGGATGATTCCAGAGTTCCAGATCTGCCGCGCTTTTGAATCGTGTTCCAGATGACACGGATACGGAAGTCTGGAAGAAAAATCCGAAAGCTGCATATTTGCATTTCCCATAATATCGCCGTAGGTTATGGCATTTCCATCCGGTGAGATGATTCCTGTGTGGCAATCGAAATTCCCTCAATTTTTTCAGGAGCGTAATGATTCTTCTGGATAAAGAGCTCTACATTTGCAGCAAGAAGGGCAGTGTAGTAAGCATCGCTGTTCTCATATGGGAGTTCAATTGTCTCTGTTGCAACTGCATTTCCATATAAATTCACGGCTACAATATGAAACATATCTTTTAAAATCCCAAGTCCGATCGAAATACGGAAATCTTCAACAATTTTTATAATCTGGGCCTTTCGTCCGCCGGTTGATTTAAAATATCCATTCCGGCTGATCAGACCGTCATTTTCCAGCTCATTTAAATTCTGGCTGACAGTAGAAAGTCCCATCTGCAGATCCTGAACGATCTGGAGTTTGGATGTTTCTTTTGCTGATAAATATATTGGTACACTTTTTCCCGATTGATTTTTTCAGGGTAATCGTGGTCATTCCTTTTCTTTCATGATATTCTCCTTTACTTATGCGTGAATCATACACACAAGATATGAACTTATTCTAATATAGATGTGCGGATAAAACAAGAGCTTTCTGATTCGCTTTGTGAAAAATAGACAAAAATAGAATTGTAAAATTGTATTTTTTGTCAATAGACAACTCACTTTTGTGGTTATATACTACACTTACAACTTAGATATAAGCGTAAGTCAAAAACATAACTAAAAAGAAAAAGTAAAACGGGAGGTAACAAAATGAAGTTAACAATCGAAGGAATCAAAGACCGTGCGGCATGGGAGAAGGCAGGAATTGCACTTCCGGGATATGATGTGGAGAAGATATCTGAAAAAGCAAAAGAAGAACCGGGATGGGTTCATTTTGGAATCGGTAATATTTTCCGTATTTTTATCGGTGGAATTGCAGACGGACTTCTGGAAGAAGGTGTACTGGACAGAGGAATCACCTGTGTAGAGACATTTGATTATGATGTAGTAGATAAGATTTATGATCCATATGACAATCTTGGATTAAGTGTAATCCTGCATGGGGATGGAACCTGTGAGTATAAAGTACTCGGATCCCTTGCAGAAGCAGTAAAAGCACAGTCTTCTGATTTGGCACAGTGGAACCGCCTGAAAGAGATCTTTACAAGCAAATCTCTTCAGATGGTATCCTTTACAATTACCGAAAAAGGATATGCTCTGCAGAAAGCAGACGGAACCTGGTTTCCATTCGTGGAAGCGGACATTAAGAACGGACCGGACAAAGCGACAGGAGCCATGGCAGTTCTGGTTGCAATGCTTTATGAAAGATATAAAGCAGGAAAATATCCCATCGCACTGGTTTCCATGGATAACTGTTCCAAGAATGGTGCAAAACTCCGTGAATCTGTTCTTACAATGGCAGAAGAGTGGAAGAAGCAGGGATTTGTAGATGATGATTTCATTACATATGTAAGTGATGAAAAAAGTCGTTGCCTTCCCATGGACCATGATCGACAAGATCACTCCACGTCCGAGCGAACAGATTGCAGATGATCTTGAAGCTCTCGGTGTGGAAAAATGCAGCCGGTGATCACAGGAAAGAAGACTTACATTGCTCCATTTGTAAATGCAGAAAAACCGCAATATTTGGTCATTGAAGACAGTTTTCCGAACGGACGCCCGGCACTGGAAAAAGGATTTGGAGTTTATATGGCGGACAGAAATACAGTAAATCTTTCGGAACGAATGAAAGTAACGGTATGCTTAAATCCGGTTCATTCAGCCACAGGTCCGCTTGGTGTCGTACTTGGATATGATCTGTTTGCGCATATGCTTAATACAAATGAAGATATGATGAAAATGGCCCGTATGGTTGCTTATGACGAGGGACTTCCGGTAGTTGCAGATCCTGGAATCCTTTCCCCACAGGCATTTGTGGATGAGCTTTTTAATGACCGTTTCCCGAATGAATATCTTGGAGATACAAATCTTCGTCTTGCAGTTGATGTATCTCAGATGGTTGGTATCCGTTTCGGCGAGACGGTAAAAGCTTATGTGGCAAAATACGGAGATGCATCAAAACTGACAGCAATTCCGCTTGGTATTGCAGGCTGGCTCAGATATATGCTGGCAGTTGATGATGAAGGAAACAAATTCGAACTGGCACCGGATCCGATGAATGAAGAAATCGGAGAACAGCTTGGTGACATCGTAGTTGGAAAGCCGGAGACATTGAAAGACCAGCTGAAACCGATCCTGTCCAATGAACGTCTGTTCTTTACCGATCTTTACAAAGATGGTGTCGGTGAAAAGATTGAAGAAATGTTTCGTGAAATGATCGCAGGACCAGGTGCTGTAAAAGCAACGATCCACAAATATGTTCACTAATCAGGAAGAATACGGGAGGAAATGAAAATGTCAGAAACAGTATTTGCAAGCAGATCCGACAAGACTGCTGATCGCAGCTCTGGTAAGAGCATCGGTTGGAGCGGCAGTGGTTGCGATGACGATGGCAACCGGAATTATGGCATCCATGCCGGCGGTTGCAGGACTTTCGCCATTATACCTTGCAGCGATGGTCTGTGCGATTACCGGTGGTGCAACGGCATTCAGTCATGTGAATGATTCTGGTTTCTGGCTGGTAAGCTCCTTGCTGGAAATTGATGAAAAGACAACCTTAAAATCATGGACGATGATGGAGACGATTATCGGATTTACCGGTCTTATCTGTGCCCTGATTATCAGCATATTTGCTTAGGAGGAAAAAAATGATTGCGAAAGTAATATTGGGAACCATGACAAATGCACGGAAACTGGTTAGCATTGCAGAGCGGATTTCCTGTGACGTAGAGCTTTGCAGTGGCAGATATGTGGTCAATGCGAAATCCATGCTCGGTGTTTTAAGTATGCCTGAATTTGAATACGGAGAACTGCATATCCACACGGACGAAGAAAATGAATGCAACCAGGTTCTGGAGAGACTGCTTGAAGAAGGACTTCTTGCAGATACCAATGATGCGACAAAACGGTCGCTTTACGACATTACAACCTTTGGTGAGATCCTGATCGATTTTACCTGGCAGGGAGTAAATGAAGACGGGCAGACACTATTTGCCCAGAATCCGGGTGGCGCTCCTGCAAATGTTGCAGTTGCGGTGGCAAAACTTGGTGGACATACCGCTTTTATCGGGAAGGCAGGAAAGGATATGCATGGAGAGTTTTTGAAATCTGTGCTGGAAAAAGAAAACGTGGAAACGGAAGGAATGCTTCTGGATGAAAAATATTTTACGACTCTTGCGTTTGTAAATATTGATGAGAATGGAGAGAACATTTTCTTTTGCAAGAAAACCGGGAGCAGATACCAGAATGGAAAAAAGAAGAAATCGATGTTGATATTCTGGATAAGACACATATTTTCCATGTCGGTTCTCTGTCACTTACGGAACAGCCGGCAAGAGATACCACACATTATGCGATCCGGCGCGCAAAAGAAAAAAGGAAGTATTATCTCGTATGATCCGAATTACAGAGCCTCTTTATGGAAGGATGAGGAGACTGCAAAGAAACAGATGAGAAGTCTGGTTCCTTACGTGGATATCATGAAAATTTCAGATGAAGAAACGAAGCTTCTGACAGACAAAGAAAGTCCGGAAGAAGCGACAGAAATTTTATTCGGAAGGTGTCAAGATCATTGCAGTCACGCTGGGAAGCGATGGAGCATATCTGTACTGCAAAGAAGGCGGTGTACATATTCCGGGATTTGTGAGCAAAGCGGTGGACACCAATGGGGCAGGAGATTCCTTCTGGGGAGGATTTTTTATACTGTATCAGCAAAGCCGGAAAGAGACCGGAAGCATTTACCATGGATGAACTGAAAGAGTATGTACGGTTTGGCAACGCGGTGGCAAGCCTTTGTGTAGAGAGGAAAGGCGCGATCCCTGCAATGCCGGAACTTGCACAAGTTGAAGAAAGGATGGGACGTTAAGATGGATCTGAAAACATATACAACAGGGATTCAGCATATCAGGATTCCGACAAATGATATTGAAAAAACAATTGCTTTTTATCAGAAACTGGGATTTGAGATTGCACTTCAGACGGTGAATGAAGAAGCAGACGAAAAGGTTGCATTTCTGGAACTGGAAACGCTTGTGATCGAGACTTATGAAAATAAGGCTGCAAAGATGGAGAGCGGAGCAATTGATCATGTGGCGATCAATGTGAAAGATATCGAAGAAGTGCATCGGTATATTGAAGCCGAAAAAATGAACACAACGAAGGATACCATTCATTTCCTTCCGTTCTGGGATAACGGCGTGCGGTTCTTTACGATTGAAGGACCGAATAAGGAGAAGGTAGAGTTCAGTCAGTATTTATAAAATTGTAGATTTTTCGATGGCTTATTATGAGCGGATGGATGAAGCAGTGAGATATGGACCGGTTTGCAGAAGAGATATCCGTCTTTATAGTGAACAGGAACAACAAATTTATAAATATGTATTGGAAAATGGCTTTATTACTACTGCTGAAACAGTAGAGATCTTAAGACAGATGTAAAACATCGTAGAGCCAGAGCTGTCTTGCTGAATATGGTTAAGGACGGTTATTTGAGAAAAGAGGGTGCGGCATGAAGCACTATTTATATAAAAAATACAGAAGAGAGATAATGCAGCATGGATACAGAAAAAAGTAATTACTGTAAACGGATCATCCGCAGATTTGTCGTAAAATGTGGTCAAATCAAGAAACCTCCGTGCGAAAGCAAGTGGAAAATCCCTGTGAAGCTGAGAGATACGCCATGCACAGCTCGGGAAAGAATTCCCTCGCTGCCGGGCTGTCGCCCTATAAAATAGCAAAAATGGACGCCTTTGCAAGTAAACTTGCAGGGCGTTTATTTTCACCATTTTGCATGGCTTGTAGCGTTCACAAAATCTTCACAAAATAATTAGCACTCACCTCTTGGCTCGTTTGGGGTGGTTTTGTCCTGTGGTGTCAGAGCCCGTAAAGCCTTATTTTACAAGGCTTTTGCGGGTTCTTACTTTTTTGTCTGGGAGCGTCAAAAATCGTCATTTTTGCGAAAATGGTGTAGTAAATGGTGTAGTAAAATTGTTGTGGAAGTTAAAAGCAGAAGATAGAGAAAACTAGCGAAAAGAGCCTTTGTCTGATAAAATTGATTTTATAACGATAGGTTCGTAAATTTAGAATTGTAAAAGAAAATAGAATACAGGGAAAAAGAGATAAGTTATATGAGTGAGTATGCGGAAATTGTAATTGGTAAGTTATCATTATGTTGGTTTAGAAACTATTTAGATGGTGAGATAGTTCGTTTGTTTTTCTCAAAAATGATCTTGTTGTGTTTCGTGATTGTAAAATAGATGGTGAAGAAGTAGGAACATTTACTAAATATATTTACAGGACGACTGTAAAACGTGCAAAAGAACGTTTGGATGCACTTGGTTATGGAATTAATAATTTTGAAAAGACATTTAATAATAAAATGTTTCAGGCAATAGATTATTCAGCTTTTTATATCATTTACATGTTGATTATGACGAGTATGCTCAAGAAACAGAACTGAGAATCAAGAAAAACGTTACGTTCAAAAAATGGAAAAATGCGATGAGAAAAATTATTAACTACGAGGTTGCAAACGGAAATATATCATGGCATGGAACGGTTTCTGATGTTACAATTAGAACAGAATGTGATAAAATTATATTTTATTCTTTGAAGGATGAGGATAATAGCATGATTTATGCATTAAATCCTGAAATAATTCATCGAGTTTTTATATACAGATTAATATTAGAAAATTGTACAGATGATACAGAAGTATTATTAGATTTTTCCAATTTAGCTTTTTGGGATGATGATTGCATTCCAAAAGCCTTAGAGGCTACTGAGAATATTGAAAAAACGATTGTTCTTGTCGAAGGAACAAGTGATAAAGATATTCTTGAATTTTCAATGTCGCAATTATATCCGCATCTTTCTGATTTATTCTACTTTATGGACTTTGATGATAAGGATTGATGTAGAATCGTTTAAACAATGCTTTAAAGAAAAAGAAGGTGTGGTTATTAATACATTTCATGGAGTGAAAGGGGAGGAATATACTACGGTGATTGCTTTTGGGCTCCTATATGGTTATGTTCCGCACTGGAATATTATTAATAATAAGCCTTTACGTTATCAGACGGATGAAACAAAAAAATTGTTGTATGTGGTTTGCTCACGTGCTAAAAAAATCTCTATCTTTTTTTCGGAACAGGGGCGTACTACGAAAAAGGGATGGGAACTTCCGCCTACAAAAGAAATTGAATCAGTTGCATATATGTATGATGATTTAGAGATAAGTGCTGAAGATAAATAAGATTGGATTATTACAAAATATCTAATTGATTTACTTAGATAGGGATTATAATTGATGTTATGTTCGAAAAAAAGGAAAGAATAAAATTTCAGATTTTAATAATATACAAAAAAGAATTGAGTTGTATGTATTAGTGAAAGTTAAACGAGGTTTTCTACATGGAATTGTTGAAGGATGTACAGAAGTATTTTCCAATAAAAGAATTTAGATTTTCGCAGAAACAAATAATTGAACAGATTCTATCTGGAAGAGATGTTCTGGCAATTCTGCCGACCAGAGCAGGAAAATCTCTATGTTATCAATATCCGGCATTGAAATTCCCAGGGATTACACTGGTAATTTCTCCGTTAATTGCATTAATGGAGGATAAAACGAAACATTTAAAAAGAACTCAATATCCCGGCAAAGCATGTCTGAATAAGGATGTGCCGGGAAAAGAACGCCGGCAGATTTTATTGGATGCAGTAGAGGAAAATATAAGCTTTTTATTTATTTCGCCGGAAAGGCTGATTTCTCCTAAGTTTATAAGAATTGCGAAAAAACTTAAGATCAGTCTTCTGGTTGTAGATGAAGTTCACTGCACTTCGTTATGGGGATATGATTTCAGGCCTGAATATCTGAAAATTCCACGGTTTTTTCAGATGACAGGTAGCAGAACCTGTAATAGCGGGCTTTACTGCTACGGCAACAGAATATGTAAAGAATGATGTAATCCGATTCTTTCGCAGATGAATGATCCTTTTATTGTGAATGGAGGTTATGAGAGGAAGAATTTAAGTTTATCTGTGAAATGCTGTAAATCCTCGGCAGGAAAGTTCAGGTCCATATACGCGTTCCTTGAAAAGCATGAAAGACAAAGTGGGATAATTTATTGTGCGTCAGTGGATAATGTGATGCGGGTATATGAGCTTTTAAAAAGGAAAAAATATAAAGTGACGTATTATTACGGGGAATTGAACGAGGAGGAAAAAAAGAAAAATTATCACTCCTTTCTTCATAATGAGAAGCTTATCATGGTTTCAACCAACGCCTTTGGAATGGGAATCGATAAGGAAGATATCCGTTTTGTATTACATTTTGATATGTCAAAAGATCTGGAAGGATATTATCAGGAAATCGGACGAGCCGGCAGAGATGGAGAGGAAAGCGAGTGCGTGTTATATTATACGCCTTCTGATGCCGGCATTTTTCAAGGAATGATACATACTCAATTCCAGGAATCGCCTTATGAAAAAAAAAGATAAAAGATATTATCTTTCAACTAGCGGAAAAGCGTCTTCAGTCCATGGTCAGTTACGCTGAAGCTGGAGCCGATATGAACAGCGGGAAACTGATGGAGAGAATCCAGCATTATTTTTTAGAAAGCAGTAAGAAGGATGTCACATTAACAGAACATGCAGATCGAATTCAAAATGAATTTGTCAGAAAGCTCCAGACAGTAGATGTATTATATACGAATGAAACAAAAGTAAGCAAGATGATACGAAATGGAACTTATCAGTGCGAAGAAAATAATACAGTATTGGCAGGGGAGTACCATGGACAGAAAAAAGATGGTAGATTTTTCTCTGGATCAGAGACTAGACTATTTTGACCTCATGGTTGCAGATGCCGTTTATACATTATCTGTCTGGGGAAAAGAAAAAATATATCCTAAAAATATTCTGATTTTACTTTCCGGTGATCCGAAGCTTGATGAAACCAGCCAGCCATACAAAAGATGCATCTGATAAACGAAAGTGTATAGAGGAAAGTCTGGAAAAGATGATGGATACGAAAATTCGGATTGACCGGTCTCGTGGGAAAATCGGATTCTGTTTCCCAGATGAAGAAGACTCTCTCATCCTGGAGGGAAGGTTTCTTCCATTAGAGAAAGAAGGAAAAAGTAGTTACTGTATTTTAGAGACACCGCCTTTATATCGTTATGCGGAGCTGACAAACGGACAATTTTTACGATACCTCGGGAGATTCTCTGTGTATGGTCACAGGGGAAAAAGATGCCTAATTCTATTGAAAATTTAAAGTTGAAACATTTTCTGGCAAGGAGGCTACTATTGTCTAAGCCGTACAGAGCAAGGTTCAGCGGTAAGCAGATGAGCCGTATCGTCCGCTTCATTCATGAAAAAAAAATCATAGAAGGGGAATGTTTGAAATCCTGTCTTTAGAGTTAGACGGCAGTAAATATCTAAAGAAAAGAAAGTGGAATCTCCTGGCAGAAAAAAGTAAGGGAAATATTAGAATACTATCAGGCGAAAAATCAAATTGCAGGTTACAAGATGATAATCGGAGAAACAGATTTAGGAAGAAATGAAATTATCGGTATTGAACTGCAGTATTATTATAATTAAAAAGTGCGTTTTTGTTAAAAAAGGTTGAGAAAATCAAGTAAATAAAGGAAAAATAAATCCAGTATAGTCGATATTCATTTTGCCATAGGCAAAAAGAATAAAATAACTTAGCATAACATAGCACCCCATGCTTTAGCAAAGGGGTGCTTTTATGTTAGGCTTTAGTTGTTTTAATTGGTTCAGGTTGGATGAAAAGTAATATAGATATACTTGTAAATAAAAAGACACCTGCGGTGTCCGAGAGAGAATGTGTGTCGTGAGTGCCTTCTCTATTATATAGAGCCTTTTGTTATCCGGTCAGCTGTGGAATTGGGATAAGCTGGCTGGTAACAAAGGGATTTTTTTTTGTTTTTGGAAGTAAAAAGAAAAAGACGCCTGACGGCGTCGGAAGATATTTTGATGTGGTTCATTTTCCTTGTATAAAGCCTTTTGCTGACCGGCGATCGTAAAGCCGGAGGCAGAAGGCAATTTTTTGCTTGTATTTTGCGGGAAAATGGAAAGTTTTCGTTAGATAAAAGGGAAGGGAAAAGACGCCTGGCGGCGTCCGATAGATTTTTTGAAGCAAATATCACCCGAGTCTGTAGACAGGCTTTTAAATTTAAAGAACATCGGAAACCAGATATGATATCACATCTGATTTCCGGTACTCTCGGTTTTTGTATTAGTACATAAATAAACAGGAGGGTAATTGTATGGAAAAAGTAAGCTTAAATAAATTTACTCAAGTTGCAAATTTTGATTATATTGAAGAGCCAAAATTGATTTTGAGTGTTGTGAAAAAATGTGGGATATTCCATTTGACGAAATATTTCATGCAAAATGTCGCTATCAAAATCCCACGCCGTGGGAATACATTTACGAGGAATTTGCGGATCAGGAAGAGCTGATCCCAAAAGGCACGGAAGCATTTGGTGCTTTGCCATATGGTGAAATTGCATTGATACTCAATGAAGAAATAAGAAGGAAATCAAGCAGCGGAAGATATGCAGCTTATGGATGTGTTGACCGTGTTTGGGAGGATGTATAAGTATTTTATTTGGTAGTAAGGAGGAAGACGAGTGGATAAGATAAGTATTTCTGATTTTTGCGGAGAGGAAAAAACGTATGCCCAGCTGATACAGGATTTGTATTTCCACATCAGTGTAAAAGAGCTATATATGGTTCTTGCATCAAACGTCTGCTCAAAATAGGGATGTGTATGAATCAGTTTCATATCGCAATACTTATTCAAGTTTAGAAAACAGAATTCCTGATGTATGCAGAATGACAGTGGGAGAGTTGCTCCGGTATGCTACGGAGAAATGCCTTTCAGGCAGAAATATGGAAGAGTTGTATGATGAAGACAGCATAAAGCTGGGATATAAGATTATAAAAGCATTATTGGTAGATTTGTTCCAGTCATATGCGCATAGTAATCAGAGTTCTTATGAGACTGTAAAGAGAAGTTGAGAAAAGCAGCTGGCGCTGCCGAATGATATGATGAAAAAAAGATAAAGGAGGATGAGATCAGCATCTTTGCCAAATATTCTGAAGGAAACAGTAAGAGGAATTCAGCCTATTTTAATTGAAGATGAAATGTTACAGCATAGAGAAGTATTTTTGATAGAGGAGGTGAATCGAAAGTCGGCAACAGATATGATCAAACAGCTGATGTATCTGGACAGAATTGATACAGGAAAACCAGTTACGGTGTATATCAATAGTCCTGGTGGAGAAGTAGTCAGCGGTCTGGCTGTATACGATTATATTAAAGTTATGAAATCGCCGGTCAATACCGTTTGTATGGGGTCGGTAGCCAGTATGGGAGCGATCCTTTTTCTGGCGGGAAAAGAAAGGAGTATGTTAAAAAATTCGGAGATTATGATCCATGATCCCAGTTTTTCCGCGGGAAATATCAGTGGGAAAAAGCCACTTGAAATACAGGAAAGATTGGATCAGCTTATGGATACCAGAGAAAAACTGGCAGGGATAATTGCGGAACGGACAGGAATGACAAAAAAACAGGTATATCAAAAGACAGAAAAGGATAGCTATCTGAATGCGGAGGAGTCATTAAAATGCGGGATAGCTACAAAAATAATAGAATAGGAGAGGTATGAGAATCATGGGCATATATGAAAAAAACAATTGCAGAATTTTAGGAAAAGGACAGTGGATTTCTAATGATGATATTAAGTCAGGATTAAATAATAACGATCTTATCATTGGAGGAACCGGAAGCGGAAAACTGGCGGGTATGTGATCCCCAATATCCGCCAGGCAAATGGGAATATGGTGATTACCGATACGAAGAGTATTTTATATAAAAATTAGGAAAGGAGTTGGAAAAACAGGGGTATGACGTAAGTATCCTGGATTTTGTGAATCCTGAGCGGTCAGATACATATAATCCCCTCGAATATATCAGGACTGTAAATCATTTTGGCCTGGCTGACTACAATCATAAAAGATATCATATCTTTATCCAGAGTGCTTGTTCCGACCAGAATTAAGCATGATCCGTTTTGGGAGGAAAGCGCAAGAACAGTTATGGCTTTTTTGATCGCGTTTACACTGGAAGCGTTAAGAGAAGAAGACCATTGTATGAGTTCTATTGTGGAATTATATCGTCAGTTAGGGATGGAAAACGGTAAAAAGCGATTTGAAGTGTGGTGTATGGAACATCCCAACAGTTTTTGCGGCTAAAAAAAGTATGCAATGTTTTGTGGCGTTATGAATGTAGACAGAACCTGGGGATGTATTTCTCAGTTCCTTGCTGAAGCACTGGAACCCTTTGATTTTAGAGAAATGGAATATATTTTTGGACGCACTGGAGCGGGGAAAAAAATAAATCTGTCAGATTTATGGGAAAAGAAAAAGGTGATTTTTCTCAATATTAGTGATACAGACAGATATGCGGACAGAGTCGCAAATCTGTTTTACACTCAGGCACTTCAGGTTCTGTGTGCGGAAGCGGATCTTCGTAACGAGGGAAGACTGCCGAGACCGGTACGTTTTATACTGGATGATTTCATGCAAGCAAATGTATATATTGAAGATTTTGATAAACTGATTTCCGTGATACGATCCAGAAATATTTCGGTCAGTGTCATTTTGCAGAGCCTGACACAGTTGCAGTCTATGTATTCCAAAGAACAGGCCGATACGATTGTCACGAATTGCGATCATCTTTTGTATCTGGGAGGACAGGATATTGAGACTGCTAGATATATCGGATATCGTTCTAATAAAACAGAAGACCACATTTTGCTTATGCCAATTGGTAAAGCATATCTGATTGAGAGAGGAAAGTTAGGAATTATGGTAGACCGCGTTCCGCCTTATGAAATCGAACGACAATCATTCGATAAGGAAAATCAGAAAGACAGTGAAAGTTGGTATGAAACAGCGGATGAGCTCATTTTCGCCTAGAAGGAGGATAAGAGTAGAAATATTAGGTTCATTTGAGAAATAATATGAAAGGAAGATAATTATGAAAATTAAGAATTTAGAATCAGATAGAAAACAGAGAATTGAAACTTTAAGGGAAACGATCCGAGGATGTGAGCGTGATATCAGACGATTGGAAGAGAATCCAGACACTTGTGAAGAAGGAATACCCGGAGATCCAGGATCTGTGTTGCTGGAACAAGGGGTGTATGAGCATATGATGCAGAGAATAGAAGATACTTTGAATTGGTGTCATATAGATCCTTTCGGAAATGCGGTGATGGATTACGAAACATTGTACAGTAATATTGACTATTGTACATTATGGAGAATTTATTGTTGTGCTTTAGATTTTGGAAAAAGAAAGAATATAACCAGAATGGAAAAGAGCAGGGAGGTCTGAATAAGACCGCCCTGTATGATAAAGATGGAAATAGTTATGATATCAGATCTTGAATGGAAAGGGATGTTTCCTGAATGTATACATCATCGATATGCATTTGTTTTAGTGCTAGTTCGGCGGCTTCATAGGATGATATTTCATATAAGTTAACATCATTTCCATCTAACGCTGTACCATTAGTGTTATAGAGAGTATAACGCCAGCATTGGGGGAAGACCCATTCCAGATATAGGTATTGTCCATTGGATAAATAATATAAATGTTCTAACTCCATAAAAAGCTCCTTTGTTAATGTAGATTGATATTATTATAGCATATTTATATAAAATAGCTGAAAAAAAATAAAAACGGCACAGCAGATTTTAGTTTAAATTTATGGTATAATATCTGTTAAGTATATAATAAAGTTTCAGAGAAAGGATCAGAAATTGATGAGTAAATATAATTTTATAAATTAAAAAAGATGAACATGATTGGAAAATACATACTATCCCGGAAGGGCGTAAAGTGCCATTTAAAGTTATGGGACAGATTGCACGGGAAGATGTAGAGCAAGTATTAAATTTTGCTCTAGATATGTCATATGGAGACGGACATCATAGGGATCATCGTCAGGGAGGACGCCATAGAAGGAGTAATAATGAAATTTTTGCAAATACATTTCAGGGAAAAATAGCAGAATATGTAGTGTATTATTGCCTTCGCCAATACGGGTTTGAGGTTGAGGAACCTGACCTGGGTGTGTTTGGAGAAAATATTTGGGATAATGTTGATATTGATTGTAACGGCCGTCATATATCTATAAAATCAACGAAAGAGCGAGGACAATTGTTGTTGCTGGAAAAAGGGGACTGGAATGATCAAGGCTGTTATATACCTAATATAAATGATGGCGGAAAGATGGCGCAATATGATTATCATATGCTGGTCAGAGTACGGCCCTCATGTGAGGATATATTGCGTAATAATAGAATTCTTTATGGTTCTGAACTCCCTGAAGAAGTAATCGATATTCTGCTGAATCAGTCATGGGAGTACTGTATGCCAAGGTATATATCAAGAGATGAGTTGATTTATCTTATCCAAAATAATTTTGTTATAAAGGCAGGCGACTATTTCAACAAAACGAAAATGGATGCGGATAATTACTACGTAAAAGCTTATGATATGCATGAATTACCAGAAATAATTAATGGATTATCGTGAGGTGAGAGAAAGTGTTTTATGATAACCAGCCGAAAAGAAAAGCAGGAAGCGTATAAAGAAATGTTGATTATACTGGGAAGTCTTTCCCGGTTATTTTCAACAGCGGAAGAGCCGTATTTATATTACAGAGCACATGAAAATATTTTTGCACAATATTTTGAAGTTGAAAATAATAGTAGAAACGATGACTCTGCTGATGCATGTGATATACGGAATGGCATAGGTATTGGATTAAAAACATGGGTGGGACAAGATAACCAGAAAATAGCAGAATTTGGACGATTAAGACCTACATATGCTGATTTGGAAGGTCTGGAGCTTGTAACAACTATTGCTAAATATCGAAATCTTCGCATAAGGACTACTATGAATATGCATGGGTTAAATAAAATGCTTTATCATATCGTAAAAGAGTTCCGCATGCGATGTGTATTTATGAAGTACTTATGATTATATTGATATTGAAAATATTGAGGTGGATGAAAACAGAGGAAATGCAAACAGCATTTATTTCACTGATGGAAAACATACGTATCATTTTAGCAGATCAAAAAATACGTTGTATATGATTTTTGATAACATGGAATTAATGGATGAATTTGAAGTTCAAATATATGATGATCCATATGATATTCTATCAAATGCAATGAGATTAAAGACGGGGGCGGAAAAAATCATTCATAAGCAAGAGGCTGGCGGGTTAGAAGACAAAAACCCTGTCTGTGCCTGCGGTTATATTCTACAAAACAAGACGGAACGAAATTCGTGGCAGAGAAAAGTGGCTTGAATCAATGGAATGGTGTCAGATCCTGTTATAAAAAAGGATAGAGAGACAGGTGAGCGGATAAAAAAGTGAAAGAAACACCTCGTGATGTGAACGAATTATATATTCCCTATCCGTCAATTGATAGAAATAGGGGATCTTTCTTTCCACCTAGAGATACGGCTTTTGAACTTAGATTGCCAGATGGAGAGTGGATCAGCGCTAAAGTATGCCAGCAGGATGGGAAAGCAATTATGAGCAATCCGAATAATTTATTAGGAAAATGGTTGCTGCGAGATGTTCTTGAACTGCAGGAGGGCACCCAAATTACTTATGAAATGTTAAAAGAATATGGCATTGACAGCGTGATGTTTACTAAATTAGACGAAGGAAAGTATAGTATTGACTTTTGTGAATTGGGGACATATGAAAAGTATATGGATTAGAGGATATTGATGCGACAAAAATGATGTCTCAGATGAATAAATTACACGGTTTTATTATAATATATTTATGCGTTTATTACATTGCGGCGCGCCGCAAAAATTGTTATAATAACCTTGTTGATTAAAGGAGGTTATCAGATGTTTGAAAAATATACTATGGCTTCATTTTTTGCAGGAGTGGGAGGCATAGATTTAGGGTTTGAAGAAACGGGAAGAGTAGAGACTGTTTATGCAAATGAATTTGATCCATATCCTGTAAAAAACATTTAATTTAAATTTTGCAATTGAGGCAGATTGCAGAGATATTCATGATGTTCAGCCGGATGATTTTCCAGATGTTGATATTATCGCTGGCGGCTTTCCCTGCCAGGCATTCTCAATTGCCGGTTATCGTCAGGGATTTACGGATGAAAAAGGAAGAGGAACTTTATTTTTGAATTGATGCGTTTGGTTCATGTGAAAAAACCGAGAATCGTATTTTTAGAAAATGTCAAAAACTTAGTGGGGCATGACAAAGGAAATACATTTCGGGTGATTTTGGATACATTAAAAAAAGAAGGGTATAAATACCGCTATCGTGTTTTAAACGCAATGGAATATGGAAATACTCCGCAGAACCGAGAGAGAATATATATAGCGGCATTCAGAGACGAAAATGATTATGAGAAATTTTGTTTCCCAGATCCGATTCCTTTAAAAAAGAAATTGACAGATGTAATTGATTTTGAACATAAGGTGGATGATAAATATTATTATACGAAAGGAAAGTATAAAGGGGATATTTATGACCAGTTGGAAGCATGATGGATGACCCGGACACAGTGTATCAATGGAGAAGGAAGTATGTTCGTAAAAATATGTCAGGCGTGGTTCCTACATTGACAGCAAACATGGGAGAGGGCGGACATAATGTTCCCTTGGTATTAACACATACAGGAATACGTAAATTAACAGCCCATGAATGTTTTAATACCCAGGGATTTCCTCTGGATTTTAATCTTCCTTCAGATACAGCCGAATCTAGATTGTATAAGCAGGCGGGCAATTCTGTTTGTGTTGAAGTGATTCATCGAATTGCTGAGAATATTATTTCTGCAATGAATTAGACTATGGATAATTTAACACAAGAGCAAGGCGTCATAAAAATATGCAACACATAAAATCTAAGGATTCTAAAATTGAATTGACGTTGCGGAAAGCATTATGGAAAAAAGGAATAAGGTACAGAAAAATTGGAAAGAGTTACCGGGCAAGCCAGATATTGTTATTACAAAGTATAAAATAGCAATCTTTTGTGACAGTGAGTTTTTTTCATGGAAAAGATTGGGAGCCGGATCTAAGAAAAAGATTGGAAAACAGCTCTAATCCGGATTATTGGGTGCCTAAGATAAAGCGGAACATTGAGCGGGATCGCGAAATCAGTATTCAGCTTAATGGAATGGGATGGACAGTATTGCGCTTTTGGGGCAAAGATATTCTGAAACATACGGATGAGTGTGTTCAGACTATTGAGGAAATTATCAACGAGATAAAATTTGAGATTTTGGATCTTGATGATGACGGCTTATAGTTATTAAAGAATTTTAGAAAAGGACCACATAAATATTAGATGGTATGTGCGTCCTTTTTTTGTGCTTTATTGGATATTTTTATTGTATATTGTTTATCGCCGATAGTAATTTTACTGCCTTCTTTTTACCAATAAGGGATTTGGGTTTGACGGTAAGTGGCTTACCTAAAATAGTGGTTTCCCCATTGATTATTGTATTGACAGATCCATATGCTTTTCCAGTGATAGTATTGTATACTTTAAAGGTACTTCCCTCTTTTATGCAAGGCATTTGGATGACTTCGGCCATTAACTTTTCGCATAGTTGTCCTGCCTGCTCGGGATTTAAGAAATCTAAAACAGTAATGGCACCAGACTGATTGAGTTTTGCCAAAACAAACGAATATCTTGGCGAGAGAGTTCGGGATTTTTTCAGTTCTTTTAATGTGGCTAAATCTCTGGTAATCTCACCGGATTTCAGTTCATCCGAACCACCTATTCTTTCAGAAAATCATTCAGAATAATATTATGTTAATCTGTGAGAAGATATCAGACAGTATATGACTGATACCGACAGGACAAAAATCATTCCGAATAACGAAAAATAAAGTGAAAGGAATGATTGATATGGCAAGAAAAGATAATAAAGGCAGAAATTTAAAAACAGGTGAATATCAGCGTCCGGATGGACGTTATGAGTATCGCTACAAGGATGAAATTACCGGAAAGCGTAATTCGGTTTATGCAGCTGATCTGGCGAGTCTGCGAGAAATGGAAAAGAAGATCAATAAGGATATGGATGATCTGCTTATTACAGATTCATCAGTCAAGAAGCTGACCGTAAATACGTTGTTTGAGCGATACATGGCAACAAAGAATATCAAGGAAAGAACGAAAAGAATTATATCCGTATGTGGGATTACCGGATACGAAATACTTTTGGGAAATATTCGTGTTTTGGATTTTAAGACATCTCATGTAAGGACATTCTTTTCCGCATTGTCAGATGAAGGACTGGCACACAGCACGATCAAAGGTCTTTATGGTTTATTGAATCCTAGTTTTGAACTAGCAGTGGAAGATGGGATTATCCGCAAGAATCCGGTAACAGGAACACTTGGAGATTATGGGGCTCCGGCAAAAGAGAAAGAAGCACTGACACTGGAACAGCAGGAAAAACTTCTGCAGTTTGTTGAACAGAGTAATGTGTATAAGCCTCATCTTCCAATGATGCAGGTTATGTTTGGGGCTTGCCTGAGAGTGAGTGAGACCATCGGATTAACCTGGTCAGATGTGGATATGAAGAATCGGGAGATTCATGTAGGTGGACAGCTTGTATATTATGAAGGTGAAGAAGGATATTGTTTCCATGATTCAGAAACCAAAACGGATGCAGGAATCAGAGATATTCCTATGACACAGATGGTATATGATGCGTTCCGTGAACAGAGAGAGCTGAACCTGATGCTTGGTTTACAGAGTAATGTGGAGATTGGTGGACGCAGTGGATTCATCTTCAATACAAAGCATGGACGTCCAATCATGCCGGCGGGAGTGAACAGCTTTCTGAAAAATATTGTCAATGCCTATAATAAGAAAGAAAGCAAACTGGCAGAAGAAGAGAAGCGAGAGCCGGAGCTGATGCCTCCTATTTCATCGCATACCCTTCGTCATACGGGATGTACCAGACTGGGTGAGAACAATGTCAATCCCAAAGTTATGCAGTATGTCATGGGCCATTCGGATGCACAGATCACAATGAATGTCTACAATCATATTGCAGAGAAGTCTCATGTGGAGAATGAGATGTCTAAAATGAATCTGCCAGAAACCGTACCTGTTGTGGTATAAACCATAAGTTGTTGTCGTAAAATGTGGTAAGAAAATCAGACGAATATATTTTTCCAAGATTTTGTCGTAAAAATGTGGTCAAATCAAGAAAATCGAGTGCGAAAGCAAGTGAAAAATCTCTGTGAAGCCCATAAAATCAAGGCGTTCACAAAATCTTCACAAAATAATTAGCACTCACCTCTTGACATTGCTAATAATAAGTGTTATATTACATCTAGAACAAAGGAAGGGGAACAAAAAGAGATGATAAAGATTCCACCGACCGGTGTTTGAGATGACAACAACACTTCAGAGTAAATCCGAATGTGCTAAATAAATTAATAAATGTCTTTTGAAAGGAGATATGACTTATGTTAATGCCTAGTATTTTTGGAGAGAACTTATTGGATGATTTCTTTGGAGAACCATTTGGAGGATATGATTACAGTGAATCCGGACTTATGACAACGGATGTAAAAAGATACCGATAAAGGCTATGAAGTAACGATGAACATGCCTGGAGTTAAAAAAAAGAAGATGTAAAAGCAGAACTGAAAGATGGTTATCTGACAGTCAGTGCTGAGACGAACACGAAGAAAGATGAAAAAGCTGAAGATGGCAAGTACATCCGCCGTGAACGTTACAGTGGATCCTGCAGCAGAAGCTTTTATGTAGGTGACGGTGTCAAACAGGAAGACATCAAAGCCAAATTTGAAGACGGTACATTGAAACTGTTCGTACCGAAAGAAGCAGCAAAACCTGCTGTAGAACAGAAGAAATACATTTCAATTGCGGGATAATCAGAATGCGGATTGTAAGCGTCCGGTTACAAGGCTGCCAGATGAGGCAGCCGCTTAAAAAGAAAGTTAGCTAAATTCAGATAGATTTATAAGGAGGAACGACTTATGTTAATGCCTAGTATTTTTAATGATAACTTATTTGATGATTTCTTTGGTTTTCCATTTTATGATGATAAAGCAGATCGTAAGATCCAGAGAAAAACTGTATGGACATCATGCAGGCAATCTGATGAAGACAGATATCAAAGAGAAAAAAAGATGGATACGAACTGGAGATTGATCTTCCGGGATTCAAGAAAGATGAAGTTACAGCAGAACTGAATGACGGATATCTGACAGTCAGTGCAGCGAAAGGTCTTGATCAGGATGAACAGGAGAAAGAAACCGGCAAGTACATCCGTCGTGAACGTTACGCAGGAGCATGTCAGAGAAGTTACTATGTAGGTGAAGATATCACGGAAGAAGATATCAAGGCTGAGTTTAAGCATGGTATCCTGAAACTCTTTGTCCCGAAGAAAGAAGTAAAACCGGCAGTAGAAGAGAAGAAATATATCAGTATCGAAGGATAATGACAACACGTTAAAAACTTTCAAATACACCATATGATGAGGGCAGCATACAGGAGCAAAATCCTGTATGATGCCCTTTTGCCATCTATATAAATGGAAATTTGAGAAAGTATGGATAGTATAATGAAGTTAGGATTTGATCTGTATTTTGAGATGTGGAAAAAGGGAGAAATATCTATCAGAAAAGCTGTATAGTAGTGGTGAATCGAAAAATAAAATCTGAGAGAGTTTTCGAATGTGGGAATCGGAGAATTACAGATAATGAAAAATCAACCATGGGAAAGGGAATGTTTAGTGTTATGGCATGGACATTCCCTTTTCTGGACATAAGGATAATAAGAGGAACAGTTTGCTGGCATCGACAAGATGTATTATAGAAAAAGCCCTGCTTTATGCAAGGCTTTTGAAGTATGAGAAAGATTTTCATTTACCAGATTCCCAGCACATGCTGCATGGAAAGACTGGCGATCGTGATACCGATCCAACAGCAGAAACCAAGAGCGAGTGGTTTGCCGCCGGTTTTGATCAGCTTGATGATATTCGTATTCAGACCGACTGCACTCATGGCGAGGACGATGAAGAACTTTGCTGAGTGTCTTCAGCGGAGTAAATACATCTGCGGATACGCCGGCTGAAGTTGCGATCGTTGTGATCACGGAAGCGAGAACAAAGTAGAGGATGAACATCGGGAAAATCTTTTTAAATTCCACTTTCTTTCCTTCGGCTTTGGAGCTGCGTGTCCGGATAAATGCGAGAACCAGTGTGATCGGGATGATCGCGAGCGTTCTGGTCAGTTTGACCGTAACTGCCTTATCCAGTGTGGCAGAACCGAGGGCGTAGAGCGAATCCCAGGTGGAAGCTGCTGCAGTTACGGAAGAGGTATCGTTGATCGCAGTTCCGGCAAAGATACCGAAGGCTTCCCCGCTTTTGGTTGAAAATCCAAGCAGTGCACCAAGTGACGGGAAGAACAGTGCGGCGAGCATGTTGAAAAAGAAGATAACAGAGATTGCCTGTGCAACTTCTTCATCATCCGCATCAATGACCGGTGCTGTTGCGGCAATTGCAGAGCCTCCGCAGATGGAAGATCCGACACCGACCAGTGTGGAAATATTTCCCGGTACATGCATAACTTTATGTAACAGATATGCAATGATCAGGGACGTTGAAATCGTCGTTACGATAATTGGCAGTGACTGTTTTCCGGTTTCCAGAATCACGGAGAGATTCAGTCCGAAACCGAGAAGGATTACAGCGTACTGAAGAACCTTCTTTGACACAAAAGTAATACCGTCCTGAAACATGGATTTGTCTTTTAATAATAAAGTAATGATCATTCCGGCAAGGATACCGAATACCGGTCCGCCGATGATCGGAAATGTCTGTCCGAGGAACCAGCATGGAACGGCGATGACCAGACAAAGTAAGATGCCTTTCCAGCTTTTTTGTTATAAAATTCATAGAAATACCCCTTTCAAGTGAAATAAATAAGTTACTCTCATAACAATCTGTCCTATCATAGCATAAAAACAGCAGAATAAAAAAGATGAAGGAAGGAAAATTTCAAAAGAAATTTGAGAATAAGGTGGAAATAATGAAAGATTCCCGATATAATAATATGTGATTTTGGGGACAAGGAGGTAAAGTGTGATAAAACGGGGAATCCGGACATTGCACAAAAGAAAGTGATGCATACACTGAAAAAATTTGTAAAATATTATGCGCCGTACAGGACAGTATTCTTTCTGGATCTGATCTGTGCGGCGATCATCAGTCTGGTGGATCTTGCATTTCCACAGATTTTAAGATCACTGACAAAGACTTTATTTACAGAGGATCCGTCACAGATCCTTGGAGCACTTCTGCCGATCGGACTGGCTTTGCTTGTGATGTATATCATACAGACATTTTGTAAATATTATGTCAGTTATCAGGGCCATATGATGGGGGCACATATGGAACGGGATATGCGCCAGAAGTTATTTGATCATTATGAAAAATTATCGTTTTCTTATTATGATCAGAACAATTCCCGACAGATGATGAGTAAACTGGTATCGGATCTGTTTGATATTGCGGAGTTTGCGCATCACGGACCGGAGAATTTATTTATATCCGTAATTAAAATCGTTGGTTCGTTTACATTTTTGTTTCTTATTAACTGGAGACTGGCGATTCCGCTGCTTGTGATGGTTGTATTTATGCTGATCTTTTCTTATAAGCAGAACCGTCAGATGCAGGAGACTTTATGGACAACCGGAGAAAGATCGGGGATGTCAATTCCAGTCTGCAGGATACACTTGCGGGAATCCGTGTGGTGCAGTCTTTTGCAAATGAAAAGATTGAACGGGAGAAATTCGAGAAAAGCAATGAAGGATTTCTGGTATCCAAGGATGCAAACTATCATTGTATGGGAAGCTTTATGAGTGGCAATCTTTTCTTCCAGGGAATGATGTATCTGATCACATTAGTGTTCGGCGGATGGCTGATTGCACATGGGAAAATGGAAGCTGCCGATCTTGCCATGTATGCGCTTTACATCGGAATTTTTATCAGCCCGATCCAGATTCTTGTGGAGCTTACCGAGATGATGCAGAAAGGTCTTTCCGGTTTCCGGCGCTTTCTGGATGTTGTGGAGACGGAGCCGGAGATTGTAAATGCACCGGATGCGGAGCCACTTGAAAATGTAAAGGGTGAAGTGGAATATAAAAATGTTTCTTTCCATTACAGCGATGATGATACGCCGGTACTGGATCGGGTATCTTTTAAGATCCCGGCTGGCAGATCCATTGCCCTTGTGGGACCGTCGGGAAGTGGAAAGACGACGATCTGTTCCCTGCTTCCAAGATTTTATGATGTGACCGGAGGTGTGATCACGATCGACGGGCAGGATGTAAGAAAGCTGACACTGGAAAGTCTGAGAAGCCAGATCGGACTGGTACAGCAGGATGTCTATCTGTTCTGTGGATCGATCAGGGAAAATATTGCTTATGGAAAACCGGGGGCATCGATGGAAGAAATTATCGATGCGGCGAAGAAGGCAAATATCCATGAATTTATCATGTCCCTGCCGGATGGATATGACAGCTTTGTAGGAGAACGAGGAACCCGTCTGTCGGGTGGACAGAAGCAGAGGATTTCGATTGCAAGAGTATTTCTTAAGAACCCGCCGATATTGATTTTGGACGAGGCGACCAGTGCGCTTGACAATGAGAGTGAGCGCTGGATCCAGCAGAGCCTGGAAGAGCTTGCGAAGAACCGGACCACGATCACAATCGCACACCGGCTTTCTACGATCCGCAATGCGGATGAGATTCTTGTGGTTGCAAATAATGGAATCGCTGAACGGGGAAATCATGATGAACTGCTTGAGCAGGGTGGAATTTATGCGCATTATTATGAGATGTCATAATAGTAAGTGAGAAAATCAAAATTAGTAAACAAAAAAGCTTCTTTTCAGAAAAACAGGAGGACCGTTTCTGAAAAAGAAGCTTTTTATATCGTAAAATTGTAAGCAGTGTGTGCTGGTTTATATTTGCAAAACATTACACAGCTTAATCACACATATGGCAGGGCTGCGCATGCAGACGGTGTCGTTGCGCATCCGCCGAGAGCTGTCTCCCGAAGCTCTGCCGGAAGACGCTTTCCTACAGTGTACACCGCTTCCAGCATTTCATCGAATGGAATCAGCTGGCGTACTCCGGAAAGGGCGATCTCTGCAAAGCAATCGTTGCATTTGCCACACCGGCGAGCATTACGGTTCTGGCATGGATATTCCACCAGGCCGCCGACCGGGTCGCAGACCAGACCGAGCATGTTCATAAGAACAGTGGATGCTGCGGCAAGGGATTGTTCCGGGGATCCGCCCATCAGTTCAACGGTTGCAGATGCCGCCATTGCAGATGCGATTCCGACTTCTGCCTGACATCCACCGACTGCTCCGGCGACAGTTGCATTGCGCATAGCAAGATAACCGATCGCGCTGGCATTATAAAGTCCCTGCTTGATCTGTTCATCGGAAAGATCATAGGTTTCCTGGAGGGCAAGCAGAAGTCCCGGAACGATACCGGCAGATCCGGCAGTCGGGGAAGCTACGATCACACCCATGGAAGCATTGGTTTCCAGAGTTGCCATCGCGTAAATGACAGCTCTTTCCAGAAGATCTCCGCAAAGACCTTTTCCGGTATCTTTGTGATCTGAGATCTTTTTGCTTCGCCACCGATCAGTCCACCCATGGATTTGACCGGGGTATGGATCGGAGTAGAAGCGGCTGATTTCATGATCTCAAGAACACGATCCATTTTGTGGTCTGTCTCTTCCGGATCCTGTTCTCCTCTGTGAGCTCTCTCTGAAGCATCACAGCAGAAATTGAAAGGCCTTGTTCCTGACAGACTTTTAATAATTCTTTTGCATTTCTAAAATCCATAATCTGTATTCTCCTTCCAATTACATCTGAACAACCATAACGTTGTATACATTTTTGTTTCTTCTGATTGTATCTGCGATATCTTCCGGTACCAGATCATCGGATTCTACGATGGTATAAGCGGTATTTCCTTTGGATTCGCGGAACAGACGCATGAATGCGATATTGATTCCAAGCTCACTGAGGCATTTGGTAATGTAAGCAACAACGCCCGGTGCATCTTTCTGGACGACGACGATCGAGCTGTATTCTCCGGTAAAATCAACCTCCACACCATTGATCCGGCACAGGCGGGCTTTTCCGCCACCGAGAGATTCTCCGCGGATCGTCATCTCCTGCCCTTCTTCATTTACCATCAGGATATCGACGGTATTCGGGTGTACGTCGGTTTCTACGTTGTTCGGAATGAAAGAATATTCGATTCCGTTGTCTGTCGCGATCTGGAAGGAATCGCGGATGCGCACGTCATCGGTGGCAAATCCCATAATACCGCCGAGAAGAGCACGGTCCGTACCATGACCATGATAGGTTTTGGCAAATGACCCGTAAAGGGTAAATTCTACTTTTTAAGAGAACCGGTGAGAAGCTTTCTTGCAAGCAGAGCGATTCTGGCAGCTCCGCAGTATGGGAGCTTGATGGTCTGATCATATTCGGTCCCAGCACATCAAAAACACTGATAAAGGACATAGTAAACCTCCTGTAAAATAATTGTTTTACGTAAGTAAAAAGGATTGACGTCTTATTAGTTATATTGTACCATCAACTTATGAGTGAAACAAATTCATAGATTTTATGAAGACGTTGAAAATTTTTCATAATGGAGTCAGAAGATGGAATTACGTCAATTACAGACTTTTACACAGATCGCGCAGATGCAGAGCTTTTCCAGAACGGCAGAGATGCTGGGGTATTCGCAGTCGGCAGTGACGGTTCAGATCCGCCAGCTGGAAAACGAACTTGGGAAAAGGCTGTTCGACAGGACAGGAAAGAAAGTGGTGCTTACCCCGCAGGGGAAGAATTTCTGGAGCATGCCAACCGGATTCTTTATGATGTTCATCAGGCGAAAGCATCCATGAATGATACGGATGAATTGAAAAATCCACTTCACATTGGGACGATCGAGTCTCTGTGTACGGTGAAATTTCCAAAGATCATAAGGAAATTCAGGGAACAGTATCCCAGGGTTTCTATCCGGATTACGGTAGATTCTCCGGAAAAGCTGATCCAGATGATGGAACATAATGAACTGGATCTGATCTATATTCTGGATACACCAAGATGGGACAGCAACTGGATCAAGGTGATGGAGAAGGCAGAACCGGTTATGTTTGTGACATCAGTCGGTCACCGGCTGGCAAAAGAAAGAAATTTATTGCTTGATGATCTGCTGAAAGAGTCTTTTTATCTTACAGAGCGCAATGCCAATTACAGGCAGGCACTTGATGGTCAGCTGGCGTTAAGAAGAAAAGAGCTTTCTCCGATGCTGGAGATCAGTGATACTGCATTTATCAAAAAAATGCTGATGCGTGGGGAGGCGTTTCATTCCTTCCACGTTTTGCAGTAGAAGATGATATTGAGAAAAAGAAACTCACACTTTTGGATGTGAAAGATATAGAAATTACGATGTATCGTCAGATTTTCTATCATAAAAATAAGTTCAAGACAAAAGAGATGGAGAAATTTGCAGAGTTTGCACTGGAGGATAACTAAGAGAAAATACGGCTATGGATAAGAAAATACTGATTTTGGCTTGGATGTATTACGAAAATTTATCTGAAGAGCAGGGAGAGCATAATATTTTCTACGTCATCTTGCGAAGTCTCAAAAAGGATTTATACTAAAATTAGAAGAAAATCATAAGAGGAAAGAAGGAAATAAAAGATGGAAAATTTCACATTTTATGCACCGACTTATTTTGCTTTTGGTAAGGATACAGAAAATGATACCGGAAAGTATGTAAAACGTTTTGGCGGCAGTCGTGTACTGCTCCATTATGGCGGAGGTTCTGTCATTCGTTCCGGACTTTTGGATCGTGTTAAGAAATCTCTGGACGGAGAAGGGGTTTCTTATGTAGAATTAGGCGGCGTAAAGCCAAATCCGAGAAGTGGTCTTGTATATGAAGGAATCGATCTGTGCCGGAAAGAAAAAGTAGATTTTGTACTGGCAGTCGGAGGCGGAAGTACAATTGATTCCGCAAAGGCAATTGCGGCAGGTGCAGTATACGATGGAGATTTCTGGGATTATTATGAAGGAAAGCTTGTCGAGGAAGCACTTCCGATCGGAACAGTTATTACGATTTCAGCTGCAGGAAGTGAAGGATCACCGGACTCTGTTATTACAAAAGAAGAAGGAATGTTCAAAAGAGGGGCAACCGGAGAAGCATTCCGTCCGAAATTCACGATCATGAACCCGGCACTTACACAGACACTGCCGGCATATCAGACAGCTTGCGGAATTACAGATATTATGGCACATCTGTATGAGCGTTATCTGACCAATACCGAAGAAGTAGAAGTGACAGACCGTATGATCGAAGGGCTTCTTCTGACGATGATCCATGAAGGACCGAGAGTCATTGCAGACCCGGATAATTATCAGGCAAGAGCAAACATTATGTGGGCAGGTATGATGGCACACAATAATTCCTGCGGAGTAGGACGTACACAGGACTGGACAAGCCATAACATCGAGCACGAATTATCTGCATTGTATGACTGCGCGCACGGTGCAGGGCTTGCGGTTGTTATGCCGGCTGTATTTACTTATACACTGGAACACAATGTGATGCGTTTTTGCACAGGCTGCAGTCCGTGTCTGGGGCTGTCAGATGGATTTTGCAGATCCAAAGAGAGCGGCACTGGAAGGAATTGAGGCACTTCGAAACTTTTTAATTTCGATTGGGATGCCAAAGAATTTTGCAGAGCTTGGAGCCAAAGAAGAAGATATTGAAAAGCTGGCACATACCTGCTGTTATGGAGATGTAAATACTGGTACAGTGGAAGGATTTGCAACTCTTGATCAGAAAGATGTGGAAAATATTTATAAACTGATGGTATTTTAGAAAAAGAAATATCGGAAAACAGGAAATTTGGAAGAGGGAGTGTGTGACTTAAACTCAAGTCATACACTCCCTCTTTTTGAAACGTCTATTTTCCAACAGGCTATGCATTTTCATAAATCGGTTCGAAATCATCTGCGCCGTGTCCACAGAGCGGGCAGGTGAATTCTTCCGGAAGATTGCTTCCTTCGTATACATAATTGCAGATCTTACAGCGCCATCCGATAATCTTCTTATCCTCTTTTTTCTGTTCTGGTTTTGGCTTTACATGTGCCTGATAATCTGCGTAAGTCAGAGGCGGATTGTCACTTAAAAGTTTCGCATCGGTTACTTCAGCAATAAAAGGGTATGTGTTCCAAGATCCTGTCTGGAAACTACTTTTGCGCTGAGAACAGAACAAGTCTGCCATCCGAGGTAAGGGAACTGCATTTTCATCTGCAGGTGCAGTGATATTTGCGAATTTATCAACATCTCTGCCGGACTGGAAACCGAAATGCCGGATCGTTTCAAAAGAGCAGGTCTGGTCAAGCAGGCTTAACGTAAAAATGCCGCTCTCTTTGATCAGATCACAGGTATAGTTGCTATTCAGCACAGAGATTGCGATCCGTACCGGATTATTCGCAACCTGGATGCAGGTGTTGGTAATACATCCGTTTACTACATTCCCAGAGCGTGTTGCAAGCATAAATACTCCATAAGATAAATTGTAAAGTGCTTTTTTTATCCATATAACATTCCTCCTGACTTTCAAAACTTGATAATAAGAATCATTACTATAATTAAAGAATACATGATAAAAAGAAAAATTGTCAATTATAAAATCAAGATTTCCGGAAAATCAGAATCACAAAAATGTGATGATTTCTGATCCTAAGAAGGAAAGCCAGATTCCATTCAGCCCCAGAATCTGTGAGAACAGAATCGCACAGAAAGCAATTGCGATAATGCCGCGCATAACAGAACCAAGGACGGCAGGACGTGCCCGGTCGATTGCGGAAAAATAGGCAACCAGCACAATATTGATACCGGCGACTAAAAGCCCAGGAAATAAAGCCTAAGACCAGTATGGGCGTAAGCAAGCGACTGGAGATTATGTTCGCTGTTAAAGATACTGATAAAGGTATCCGTAAATCCGTAGATCAGTACAACGATCACAAGCTCGATCAGAAGTGCTGCAGCAAGAGACCAGTTGAGAAATTTACGGACTAGATCATGTTCACCCTTTCCGTAACTCTGGCTGATCAGCGGCTGTGCACCCTGGGCAAGTCCGTTTAGGATCGCCATTGCGACCAGTGAAATATTTGCAACTACGCCGTAGGCTGCGATCCCGATATTTCCCGCAATGCGCAGGATCAGCATGTTAAATATAATCGTAATGACAGCGGAAGAAATTTCAGCAAAAAATGCAGAAACACCAAGCTGGCAGCATCCGATGATCCGGCGAAGAGGGCTTGCGCCAATGAAACTCTACATGGTTATTCTTTCCAAGATAATGTGTCGAACATACCAGCATCGTCACAACCGGTGAAAGAGCGGTTGCAAGTGCAGCCCCAGAAATCCAAGATTCAAAGGGAACATGAAAATATAGTCAAATAAAATATTAAAGAAGCTTCCGGAAATGGAACCGATCATGGCGATAGAGGTCGCATGGTCATTCCTCGCAAATGCCGTGAAGGTATAGTTTGACATAAAAACGGGGGTAAAGAGCAGGACGATACGCATATAATTACGTCCAAGCCGGATGAGCCCGGCATCTGCCCCTAAAAAGTGCAAGTGCTTTATGCGGAATGAAGATTCCGGTGAGCATAAAAGGAATGCTGCATATGAGACACCAGAAGATGGACTGGGTAAAATAGTAGTCCGAAGGTGAACCTTGGGCTGTGCTGATATTGTATCGTGTGGCGGAGCCGATTCCGATCATCGAACCGATTGCGAAGACCAGACCGAACACCGGCAGGATCAGATTCAGGGCAGCAAGTCCATCTGCACCGCATTTGTAAGAGATAAAAAAAGGTATCTGCCAGAATGTAGACGGAGACACCGATCATTCGGAAATACTCTGGAAAATGTATTTTAAAAATTTATGAAACATGTTTTTGAATTCCTCGTCTTTCTTAAAGTCAGATTAAATGAAATAACCATCTGTACCAGCCTGGTAATAAGCGGACTCTGATATCTCCATATAAGAATAGCATAAACATACTGGTTTGTCGAAAAATAATCTTGCAATTACTGCGGTAACGTGCTATAGTAAGTTTTGTAAAACAAAATAATGCTTCAGGGCGGGGTGAAATTCCCCACCGGCGGTACAGCCCGCGAGCCGAAAGGCATGAATTGGTGAAACTCCAAGGCCGACAGTAAAGTCTGGATGGAAGAAGTTGAATCGTTGCTGATAGAAGCGGTTTCTATCATATATGCAGGAATAAAAGTAAAACGCTCTGGAATGGGAATCATTCCAGAGTTTTTATTTTCCGGAAAATAAAATGCCGAGGCCAGATTCGATGAGAAAATGGTATTTCCGAGAAGTATGACAGAGCGTACAGCGATATAACTGAGAAAAGAAAGCCCTGACAGGTAAGAGAATCTGTCAGGGCTTTTCCTATATGCCAAAGCACATTTTTTGAAAAGAGACTTATCCGGCAACATACCTAAAATGTTTAGCAGAGTACATTTCAGGGGGGGCTTTTCCGGGAGAGATGAGAAAGGAGAAAAAATGATAGATGAATTTTTTACATGCGCCGTGCAATTGAACTGGCAAAAAAGGACGTGGATGGACAAATCCCAAACCCGATGGTTGGTGCCGTGATCGTAAAGAATGGAAGCATTATCGGGGAAGGGTATCACGAAAATGTGGTGAGCTTCATGCAGAACGGAACGCAATCGCATCCCTGACAGAAAGCGCCGAGGGAGCAACACTTTATGTGACGCTGGAGCCGTGCTGCCATTATGGGAAGACACCACCATGTACGGAAGCGATTCTGGAACAGAAGATTGCACGGGTTGTGATCGGATCGAGAGATCCGAATCCGAAAGTGTCCGGCAAAGGAGCAAAGATTTTACGCGAGGCAGGCGTCCGGGTGGAAGAGGATTTCCTGCGCGAAGAATGTGATGCGTTAAATCCGGTCTTTTTTTTCCACTATATCACAACAGAGGCTGCCCTATGTGGTGATGAAATACGCAATGACGGCAGACGGAAAGATTGCGACAAAAACAGGAACATCAAAATGGATATCCGGTGAGGAAGCAAGAAGTCTGGTACATGAGATGCGCCATGACTATATGGCAATCATGGCAGGAATCGGAACGGTTCTGGCAGATGATCCGATGCTGAATGTGCGTCTGGAGGGAAAGAAAAGTCCGGTCAGAATTATCTGTGACAGTATGCTCAGGATCCCACTGGACAGTCAGATCTGCCAGACAGCAGGGAGATACCGGACGATCGTTGCATATGCCGGTGAAAAGGGGAATGCGATTTGTTTAGAAGAGAAAAAAACACAGTCTGGAAAAGCTTGGAGTCGTGCTTCTCAGCGTTCCTTCGGAAAAAAGGGGAGATCAATCTGCGACTTCTGATGAGAAAGCTTGGAGAGCTGGGAATTGACAGTGTACTTATTGAAGGCGGTGGAACTTTAAATGAGGATGCCCTGCAATCCGGTATTGTAAATGAGGTGAAAGCTTTTATCGCACCGAAAATTTTTGGCGGAAGAGGCGGCAAGACTCCGGTGGAAGGCTTTGGAGTTGAGAAAGTAGACGATGCCATCAAGCTACAGCTTATGAGAATCTCGCAGGTTGGAGAAGATATTCTGGCAGAGTATAAGGTTTTGGAGGAAATGTAAATGTTTACAGGAATTGTAGAAGAAACCGGATCTATCCGGTCACTCCGACTTTCTGGATCATCCGGGAAGATTGCGATCCGGGCAAAAAAGTACTCGGTGGAACCAGGATCGGAGACAGTATTGCGGTAAATGGTGTCTGCCTGACGGTGGTTTCTCTGGAAAAGGATGGATTTACCGCAGATGTGATGGCGGAAACAGTGAGAAGAACCAACCTTGGTGATACGAAGATCGGTGAGAAAGTGAATCTGGAACGCGCGATGGCGGCAGATGGCAGATTCGGTGGACATATCGTTGCAGGACATATTGATGGAATGGAATGATTGAAGAACTCAGAAAGGAAGAAAATGCGGTATGGGTAAAAATCCGGACAACGCCGGAGATTCTGGAACTGATCGTAGAAAAAGGTTCAATCTGTATTGACGGGATCAGTCTGACAGTGGCAGAAGTAAGTGAAAAAAAGCTTTCAGGTATCAGTCATTCCTCATACCGGAGAGGAGACCACACTGCTGAAGAAAAAAGCTGGGGACAGGGTGAATCTGGAAAATGATATTGTAGGGAAGTATATAAAAAGTTTCTTACACCAGCGGAACCGGCTGGAAAATGTGGTGGACTTACCATGGAATTATTAGAGGAGTATGGAATTTGATGCGAAGAAATTCCGGGACCGGAATGGAGAGTATACAGAAGAACAGGATAAAAATGAGTTATAGATCGGACAGGAGGAAGTAACAAATGGAGAAACAGTATCAATACAATAGCGTAGAAGAGGCACTTGAAGAATTGCGACAGGGAAGGATCGTTCTGGTAACGGATGATCCGGACCGGGAAAATGAAGGAGATATGATCTGCGCGGCGGAATTTGCAACTCAGGAGAATATCAATTTTATGGCATGCCATGCGAAAGGGCTGATCTGCACACCGATGAGTGCGGCGCTGGCCGGACGGCTTGGGCTTTCACAGATGGTCTCGAAAATACAGATAACCATTCGACTGCATTTACGGTATCCGTTGACCATGTGGATACGACAACGGGAATTTCAGCGCAGAGCGAGGATATACTATGCGCAGCCTGACAGAAGAAGGAACGAAACCGCAGGACCTTCGAAGACCGGGGCATGTATTTCCGCTGGTGGCAAGGCATGGAGGTGTGTTGGTAAGAAATGGTCATACCGAGGCAACGGTTGATCTGATGCGTCTTGCCGGACTGAAAGAATGTGGAATCTGCTGTGAAATCATGGAAGAGGACGGAACGATGATGCGGACAGAGAATCTCTGGAAGCTGGCGAAGAAGTACGACCTGAAATTTATTACGATCAAAGATCTGCAGGATTACTGCAGGATCCATGAAAAACATGTCGTAAGGGAAGCATGTGCAAAGATGCCAACCCAGTATGGAGAATTTCAGATTTATGGGTATGTGAATGACATCACCGGTGAACATCATGTGGCATTGGTGAAAGGTGAGATTGGCGATGGGGAAGATGTTCTGTGCCGTGTACATTCCGAGTGCCTGACCGGCGATACTTTTGGATCTCTCCGCGCGATTTGGAAAGAAAGCAGCTGCAGTCGGCGATGCAGCAGATCGAGAGAGAAGGAAGAGGAGTTCTTCTGTATATGCGACAGGAGGAAGGGGAATCGGTCTGATCAACAAGCTGAAAGCGTATGAACTTCAGGAACAGGGATACGATACCGTGGAAGCCAACATCCGTCTGGGATTTGCACCGGATCTTAGGGAATACTGGGTAGGGGCTCAGATTCTATCGGATCTGGGAGTAAAATCACTCCGGCTTCTTACAAATAATCCGGAGAAGGTATATGGACTTTCCGGTTTCGGGCTTGCAATCCATGACCGAGAGTACCGATTGAAATAGCACCGCAGAAATTTGATGCATTTTATATGAAGACGAAGCAGGAAAAGATGGGACATATCTTTAAAGAAATCAAATTTCAGTAAAAGAGAATAAACAGTATTTATCATAGAAGAAACACTTTAATTACAGGAGGAAAAAAACATGAGACAGATCAATGTATTAGAAGGAAAAGTAGTAGCACCAGAAGGAATGAAAGTAGGAATTGTTGCTTCAAGATTTAATGAGATTATTGTTAATAAACTACTTGGTGGTGCGGTAGACGGGCTGGTACGCCATGGCGTGGAGGATGAAAACATAACGGCAGCATGGGTACCAGGAGCATTTGAGATTCCGACAGCAAGCTTCTAAAAAATGGCGGCATCCGGAAAGTATGATGCGGTGATCTGTGTGGGAGCAGTGATCCGTGGAGACACGACGCATTATGATTATGTCTGCAATGAGGTATCCAAAGGGGATCGCACAGGTCGGACTTGCAACCGGAGTGCCGGTATTATTTGGTGTGATCACGACTGAAAATATCGAGCAGGCAATTTCAAGAGCCGGAAGTAAAGGCGGAAACAAAGGGATATGACTGTGCACTTTCTGCAATCGAGATGGTTAATCTTCTGAGACAGATGTAATTTCCGGCTGACGGTTGACAAAAAGAATCCCGTTTTCCGGCAGAAAAAGGGCAGATGCCGGGATTTACTGGACATTTATTCAGGAAAAAGGTATCATATCTGATAAGAGAAATCTGTAAAAGAAATAGTAAAGTTTCAATTCAGAGATAATGAAGGAGAAAATGAATTATGTATACAGCATCATCTGAGAGATATGATACCATGGTATATAACCGTTGTGGGAAAAGGGCTTTTGCTCGCCGGCAGTTTCTTTAGGACTTTGGCACAATTTTGGAACCAATGCGGATCCGGAGAATATGAAGGCAATGTTGAGGACAGCATTTGATCTGGGAATCACCCATTTCGATCTTGCGAATAACTATGACCGGAATACGGAAGTGCTGAGACGAATTTTGGGAAGATTTTAAAAGAAGACTTTGCACCATACAGGGACGAGATGATCATCAGTACCAAGGCAGGCTATGATATGTGGCCGGGGACCTTATGGAAACTGGGGAAGCCGCAAGTATCTGATCGCCAGTCTTGACCAGAGCCTGAAACGTCTTGGCCTGGATTATGTAGATATCTTCTATCATCACAGAATAGATCCGAATACCCCACTGGAAGAGACCATGGGTGCACTCGATTCCATCGTAAAGAGTGGGAAGGCACTTTATGTCGGAATTTCTAACTATGATGGTCCGGACAATGGTACGTGCAGCGGAGATTCTGGAAGATCTGAAATGTCCGTTTGTCATTAACCAGAACCGGTATTCCATTTTTGACCGGACGATTGAACAGAACGGCTTGAAAAAGACGGCGAACCAGATGGGAAAAGGAATCATTGCATTTAGTCCGCTGGCACAGGGGCTTCTGACAGATAAATATCTGCACGGAATACCGTCAGACAGCCGGATTGCGGTGGATGGAAGGTTTCTACATGCCGATGCATTGACGAAAGAAAAGCTTGCGCAGATCGAGGCTCTGAACAAGATGGCAGGTGAGAGAGGACAGTCTCTTGCACAGATGGCACTAAGCTGGATCCTGAAAGATGAGGATGTGACCAGTGTGCTGATCGGAGCGTCCAGACCGGAGCAGATCATTCAGAATGTGGAGATTGTGCAGAATACGAAGTTCACCCGGGAAGAACTGAAAAGATCGATCAGATCAGCAGGAGCAATCTGTAAGTGAAACCTGTGCGAAGAAATTATTTGCAAAGGACGCAAAGGAAATATTGAATAAATGATTGACAGGAAGCAGACCATTGTGTTATTATAGTCCATGGTTGCTTCAGCAATCAACAATTTCATATAGGGGATTGGTCAAATGGTATGACAGGAGTCTCCAAAACTCTTAGCGGCAGTTCGATTCTGTCATCCCCTGTAACTTGAAGGACTCAGTTTGAGTCCTTTTTTTATCTAATGGACCAAGTGCGGAATGGTGATAGCGCAAGTCCAAATCAACTCTTCATTTCCAAAACAAAATAATCATCCCGCTAGATATATATATTCGACATAGTCACTATACATAGTGCATAAAAATAAAAGAAAATAATTGTAAAAATGCCAAAAATTCAACTGTACAAAAGCACAAAATCCGTCAAAAAAGAATCTCGAATGCTACAAACTAAAAAAAGTGTCAAAAAATAGAAGTAAAAACAGCTAAAGAAAATAAAAGAAAAACAGATGAAGATAGTGAAAATAGATAAAAAAATTGGTTTTTTTACTGTACAATCTACAAAAAGCTGAAAATATTGACAAAGAAAAAGTGTGAGCGTAATATAAGCATGACTTTTAGAGGACGCTCTGAAAAGTACTATAAAATAAGAATAAATAAAACGAAAGGGAGGGAGCGATACGGAACATTTAACAGAGACTCTGTTAGAAGAGCTGAACTGCGAGACAGTGTTTACGATCCCGATATTCGGCGGAATACCGGTAAAAGAGTCGGTCGTAGTTACCTGGATCATCATGGCGGTAATCGTAGGACTTTGTATCATATTTGTCCGAAGCTTGAGCGTCGAAAATCCGGGAAAGGTTCAGCTTTTATTGGAATCCGCAATAGGAAAAGGACTGGACTTCTTTGAAGACATCATGGGAAAAGAAAACAGGAAATATATTCCGTATCTGATTACAGTGCTTATCTATATTGGGATAGCCAATATCATTGGTCTGTTCGGTTTAAGTCACCGACAAAAGACCTCAATGTAACAGCAGCACTTGCAATCATGAGTATGTGCCTGATTGAATTTTCCGGAATCCGGAAGAATGGATTTAAGCATTGGGCGGCGCATTTTGCAAAGCCGGTACCATTCGTAGCACCAATTATGGTTCTGGAGATTGTGATCAGACCATTATCACTTTGCATGCGTCTGTTCGGTAATGTATTGGGAGCGTTTGTTATCATGGAGCTTTTAAAAGCAGTGGCTCCGGTTCTTATCCCGATACCATTTAGTTTTTACTTCGATATTTTCGATGGATTCCTGCAGGCATATGTATTCGTATTCCTGACAGCACTTTTCATGAATGAGGAGCAGGAATAATCCCGAAATGACAGAAGAAACACAAATCTATAAGAAAAAAGGAGATTAAGATTATGTTAGTAGCAATTGGAGCAGACAGTAGCAGTTTTAACAGGTTTAGGAGCAGGACTTGGAATCAGCCTTGCAACAGGTAAAGCAGTAGACGCGATCGCAAGACAGCCGGAAGCAGAAAGCAAGATCAGCAAGAACCTGATCCTCGGCTGTGCGCTGGCAGAGGCAACCGCTATTTACGGTTTCATTATCGGACTTCTTATCATCTTAATGCTGAAATAAGAAAAGTAAAATGAAGAAAGGCAGGTGGGACAGGTGATACAGTTTAATGTAAGCCTTCTCTTTACGATCATCAACCTGATTGTCTTTTATCTTTTGCTGAAAAAATTCTTATTCAAACCAGTAATGGGAATTATGGAAAAACGTGAAAAAATGATTGCTGACGGACTGAAAAATGCCAGTGATAGTCAGGAAGAAGCGGCGAGACTGAAAGCGGAATATGAAAAGGCTCTGGAAGGAGCAAAGGCAGAATCCATTCAGATCGTGGAAAAAGCTAAGAAAACTGCAGCCGGAGAATCAGAGCGTATCCTTCAGGAAGCCAATACGGAAGCCGTAGGAATCCTGAAAGATGCCAGAAAGACGATTGAAAATGAACGCAAACAGACCATGAATGATCTGCAAAGTGAGATCGCAGGACTGGCAATGCAGGCAGCACGTAAGATTGTGGATGACACAAAGGAAATCAGGATATATATGATCAGTTTCTGAAAGGTGCAGGTGATGCTCATGTCAATAAAGAGGTTAAATAAAAGTATTGCTGTAGCCCTTCGGCAAAACAGTATGCACATGTTTTATATGAGCTTGGAATTTCAAAAAGAAGCGGTAGGAGAGACTGAAAAGCTTTTTTGAAGAAGTACCGGTGCTTGAAGAAACATTTGCAAGTCCGGTGGTACCGATGCGGGAAAAATTAAGTTCGATCGACAAGATTTTCCCGGAAGAAATAAAAACTTTCTCAAGGTTGTATGCCGTAATCAGAGAATGAGCGAGATCAGTCAGGACATTTTTTTGCTTATGACAGATACTGTAAAATGCAGGAAGGAATCAGATGGCAACGCTTACCTGTGTGGAAGCACCAGATGAAAAGCGGCTTGAGAAAATCAGAGAATTTCTTTGTGAGAAGTACCATAAGACAGATGTGAAGATCGAGATAGTCAAAGATCCGGCATTACTTGGTGGATTTATCTTAAAGACCGGTGATGATGAATATGACTGGAGTCTGAAAGGAAGATTATCGAGATTAGAGCAAAAATTGACCTGGAGGTGAACAAAGTGAGTTCAATTAGCTCAGATGAAATTATTTCTATTCTGAAAAATGAAATAGAGAACTTTGATCAGATCAGTAAAGACAGCGAGGTCGGTACGGTTGTCTCTGTCGGTGACGGAATTGCAAATATCTATGGAATAGAGCATGCAATGTACGGAGAAATCGTGACATTTGAAAATGGACTGAAAGGTATGGTTCAGGACATTCAGAAAGATACGATCGGTGCATCCTGTTCGGATCAGATGTAGAGATCAAAGAAGGTACGAAAGTGATGCGTACCAAAAAGAAAGCCGGAGTACCGGTTGGAGATAAATTTGTCGGACGTGTCGTAAATGCACTTGGAGCTCCGATTGACGGAGCAGGAGAAATCGAAGCAGACGATTACAGACCGATTGAAAATGAAGCACCAGGAATTGTAGACCGAAAATCCGTCAGCGTACCAATGGAGACAGGAATTCTTTCCATTGATTCTATGTTTCCGATCGGTCGTGGACAGCGTGAGCTGATCATTGGAGACCGTCAGACGGGAAAGACATCCATTGCTTTGGACACAATTCTGAATCAGAAAGGCAAAGATGTAATCTGTGTCTATGTTGCAATCGGTCAGAAAGCATCAACGATCGCAAAGGTTGTCAATACTTTTAAAAACGGCGGCGCAATGGATTACACCATCGTAGTAGCATCAACAGCAAGCGACTGTGCCCCACTTCAGTACATTGCACCATATGCAGGAACAGCAATGGCTGAATATTTCATGCACAAGGGAAAAGATGCCCTGATCATTTATGATGATCTTTCCAAGCATGCAGTTGCATATCGTGCACTGTCATTGCTTCTGGAACGTTCACCGGGACGTGAGGCTTATCCTGGAGATGTATTCTATCTCCATTCAAGACTGCTTGAGAGATCAAGCCGTTTAAGCGATGAAATGGGAGGCGGTTCTATCACAGCACTTCCGATCATTGAAACACAGGCACGTGATGTATCAGCATATATTCCGACCAACGTAATTTCTATTACAGATGGTCAGATTTTCCTGGAGAGCGACCTGTTCTTCTCCGGTATGAGACCGGCCGTAAACGTCGGACTTTCTGTATCCCGAGTTGGTGGTGCTGCACAGGCAAAAGCCATGAAGAAAGCATCAGGAAGTGTTCGTATCGATCTGGCTCAGTATCGTGAGATGGAAATCTTTACACAGTTCAGTTCCGATCTGGATGCAAAGCAACAAAGGAACAGCTGGAATATGGATCTGGTCTGATGGAACTTCTGAAACAGCCACTCGGACATCCAATGTCCATGCATGAGATGGTCATCACCCTCTGCGCAAAGACGAAATAGAGTGCTTCTGGGAATTCCGGTAAAAGAGGTTAAGAAATTCCAGATGGATATGCTGAATTATTTTGCAACAGTTCATCCGGAAATCAGTGAAGAGATTGAGCAGACAAAGGCTCTGTCCGATGAACTGGCTGCAAAGATTGTGGAAACAGCGAAGGAATTCAAAGACAGCAGGTGTTAATATGGCAAATATCAGAGAAATACAGACTCGAATCAACAGCGTCAAAGATACGATGAAGATCACGAACGCCATGTATATGATCTCGTCTACCAAGATGAGACAGGCGAAGAAAAAGCTGACAGATTCAGAGCCGTACTTTTACGGACTTCAGGGAGAGATTTCCAGAATCCTGAGGCATATTCCTGAGATCGAGCACCGGTATTTTGATGTGCGGGAAGAGATTCCAAAAGAGAAACGAAAGATAGGTTCCATTGTCATTACTGCGGATAAAGGACTTGCAGGAGCTTACAACCACAACATTGTCAAGGTGGAGGATGAGATCCTGGAGGAACCGGGAGAGCATAAGCTGTTCGTAGTCGGTGAGCTTGGCAGACACTATTATGCGAATAAGGGTGTGGAAATTGACACCAATTTCCTCTATACTGTGCAGAAACCGACCATGCACAGGGCAAGAGATATCGCGGAAGTGATTCTTTCCCAGTATGAGAGAGGTGAACTGGACGAGGTCTACATCGTTTACACCAGAATGGAAAATTCGATGCTGACAACGGTTGAAAAAATGAAGATCCTGCCGCTTGAGAGATCTTCATTTAATGAAATGAAAATGCCACTTAACATCCATAGAGAGGCGATCGCGCTTTATCCATCAGCAGAGGCTGTTCTGGACAGCATCGTACCAAACTACGTGGTTGGTATGATCTATGGATGTCTGGTAGAGGCATATGCAAGCGAACACAATGCGCGAATGACAGCAATGCAATCAGCAACAGACAGCGCGCAGGAAATCATCAAAGATCTTTCTATTATATATAACAGGGCAAGGCAGGCTGCGATCACACAGGAAATTACTGAGGTTTGTGCAGGTGCCAAAGCCCAGAAACGGAAAAGGAAGTGAAAACAGGTATGAATAAAGGACGTATTGTACAGGTCATGGGACCAGTTGTTGACGTTGTATTTGAAGACGGAAATCTGCCGTGCATCAAAGATGCCCTGCAGGTGGAGAACAACGGAAAAACCTGTATTATGGAAGTTGCGCAAAGCATCTGGGAAATGATGAGGTTCGTTGTCTGATGCTGGCAGCAAGTGAAGGACTTTGCAAGGACATGGAAGTAACCGCTACCGGTTCTGGAATTAAAGTACCGGTTGGAGAGCAGACCCTTGGACGTCTGTTCAACGTACTTGGAGAAACCATCGACAATGGCGAAGAAATCAAAGAAGATACCGAACACTGGGTGATCCACAGAGATCCGCCGTCATTTGAAGACCAGAGCCCGGTTGTAGAAATCCTGGAAACAGGTATTAAGGTTATCGACCTTCTTGCACCATATGCAAAAGGTGGTAAGATCGGTCTGTTCGGTGGTGCCGGTGTTGGTAAGACCGTGCTGATTCAGGAATTGATCCGTAACATTGCAACAGAGCATGGCGGATATTCCATTTTTACAGGAGTTGGAGAGCGTTCCCGTGAGGGTAACGACCTTTGGACAGAGATGAAAGCATCCGGAGTTCTGGATAAGACAGCCTTAGTGTTTGGTCAGATGAATGAGCCCCCCGGAGCACGTATGCGTGTCGCCGAGACAGGACTGACCATGGCAGAGTATTTCCGTGATGAAGAGCACCAGAACGTGTTGCTGTTTATTGATAACATTTTCCGTTTTGTACAGGCTGGTTCGAGGTTTCCGCACTGCTTGGACGTATGCCTTCCGCCGTTGGTTATCAGCCAACACTTGCAACAGAAATGGGTGAACTTCAGGAGCGAATCGCTTCCACAAAGAACGGTTCCGTAACTTCCGTACAGGCTGTTTATGTGCCTGCTGATGACCTGACAGACCCGGCTCCGGCGACTACATTTGCTCATCTGGATGCAACAACCGTACTCTCCCGTAAGGTTGTAGAACAGGGTATTTACCCGGCAGTTGATCCACTGGAATCTAACTCCCGTATTCTGGAGGCGGATATTGTCGGAGAAGAACATTATGAAGTTGCAAACCGTGTAACAGAGGTTCTGCAGAAATACAAAGGGCTGCAGGATATCATCGCAATTCTTGGTATGGAAGAGCTTTCCGATGAAGACAAGGCAACGGTTATGAGAGCAAGAAAGATTCAGAAATTCCTCTCCCAGCCATTCTTCGTTGCAGAGACATTTACCGGAGTTCCGGGAAAATATGTACCTCTGAAAGAGACAATCCGAGGATTTAAGATGATCCTCGACGGAGAAATGGATGAGTATCCGGAGAATGCATTCTTCAATGTAGGAACGATTGATGAAGTCATCGAGAAGGCAAAGGCTGAAAAAGCAGAATAGAGGTGCCAGGTATGGATACATTTGGACTTAAAATCATTTCCAGTGACCGGGTATTCTATGAAGGACGTTGCAGAAAGATGATCGTGCCGGTACCGGACGGCGGTGGAATGGAAATTCTTCCGCACCATGAAGATATGGTGATCGCTGTGGTGATCGGTGAGGCAATGCTTCAGTTTGAAGAAGGCGAATGGGTGAACCTTGCGGTCGGAGCCGGATTCCTTGAGATCGTCAACAACCGTGTGACGATGCTGGTGCAGACGGCAGAGAAACCGGAGGATATCGATGCCAGACATGCCCAGGAGCAGATGGAGTATGCAGAAGAAAAGCTTCGCCAGAAACAGAGTATACAGGAATATTACCGGACACAGGCTTCGCTTTCAAGGGCGATGAACCGGTTGAAGGTGTCGAAGCGAAAAAAATGGTAAATAGGAAACAAATTTATGTGGAAGCGCGTAATCTACTACAGATTGCGCGCTTTTTTCAATACGGAATTTTTGACAAAATTTATTGGGAAAAATGGTACAATCTTTTACAAAATAAAAGTTCCGATACAGGGTAGTTTGTGGTAGAATATATAACAGTGTGCGTATACTGAGAAAAAAGGATTTTGAGGTGTTCAAATAGAGTGTATTTCATCATAGAAGGAGCAAAAACGTGGAAAAGAGGAGCTTACGCAATTATTTAATTTCTTTCGGGAGATTGATAAGGAAAAATTTATTGGAAGGCAGACATATCTGACGGATGGGGTGCGTAAGGAGAATGACGCGGAGCATGCGTGGCATATGGCGATCATGACGGTTCTGCTTGCGGGATATGCCAATGAGAAGATTGATGTTCTTAAGACAGTGACGATGCTTTTGATCCATGATATTGTAGAAATTGATGCGGGGGATACCTATGCCTATGATGAAGATGCGAAGAAGACGCAGAGGGAACGGGAAGTGAAGGCTGCGGACCGGATTTTCGGACTTCTTCCGGAAAAGCAGGGAAAGGAATTTCGGGCGCTCTGGGAGGAATTTGAGGCACAGGAGACTGCTGAGTCGAAGTTTGCCCGGACGATGGACAATATCCAGCCGATCATGTTAAATGCGGCTACAGACGGCAAAGCGTGGGAGGAACACGATGTTCATATTGAACAGATCCTGAACCGTAACCGGAATACGGCAAAAGGCTCAGAAGCGATCTGGGAGTATGCGAAAGAAGAATTTTTAAGACCGAATCTGGAAAATGGCAAGATAAAAAATAACATAAAAAACAAAATCCCCCTTTTTCATTTTCGTGAATATGGGGTATCATATACTACAGAGCGCAAAATATAGTGGAGAAACTTAAAAGTGACACTATATTTTGTGGAGCGATGGAACAAAGTTAGAGAAAGTTGGGATGGATTTGGAAGTAAAGACGAGAGTAATCAAAAGAAACGGTGAGGAAGTAGACTTCCGGCTGGAGAAGATTGTGAATGCGATCAAAAAAGCGAATGAAGAGGTTGAGAACATCCACAGGATGAATGACTTTCAGATCATTGCAATTGCGGAGAAGATTGCACAGCAGGCAGAGGAATTTACGCATGCAGTGAATGTGGAGGACATCCAGGATATGGTTGAGACCGGCATTATGGAGATGCGTGGTTATGAGGTTGCCCAGAAGTATGTCCGCTATCGCTATAAGAGAGAATTAACCAGAAAGTCGAATACAACGGATAACGGAATTCTTGCATTGATCGATCATATGAACGAGGAAGTAAAACAGGAGAACTCCAACAAGAATCCTGTGATCAACTCTACACAGAGAGATTACATGGCAGGAGAGGTCAGCAAGGACCTTACCAAGAGAGTCCTTCTTCCGGAGGAAATCGTCCGTGCACACGAAGAAGGAATCATTCATTTTCATGATATGGACTATTTTGCGCAGAAAGAGCACAACTGCGATCTGATCAACCTGGAGGATATGCTTCAGAACGGAACTGTCATCAGCGAGACGATGATCGAGAAACCACATAGTTTTTTTTACCGCGTGTAATGTGACCACACAGATCGTTGCACAGGTTGCAAGTAACCAGTATGGCGGACAGTCATTTACGCTGTCACATCTTGCACCATTCGTAGATGTAAGCCGTCAGAAGCTCCGCAAGAGTGTCATTGAAGAAAGAATAGAATCCGGAGAGGTTCTGGATGATGCGATCATCGACAAGATCACAGAGAGAAGACTTCGTACCGAAGTACAGAGCGGAATCCAGACGATCCAGTATCAGCTGATCACACTGATGACCTGTAACGGACAGGCACCTTTCGTAACGGTATTCATGTATCTGGATGAGGTTCCGGAAGGAAGAACCAGGGATGACCTTGCGATGATCATCGAAGAAGTGATGAGACAGCGTATGCAGGGTGTTAAGAATGAAAAGGGTGTATGGATCACACCGGCGTTCCCGAAGCTGATCTATGTACTGGATGAAGATAATATTACTGAGGATTCCAAATACTGGTATCTGACTGAGCTGGCTGCAAAATGTACGGCAAAGCGTATGGTGCCGGATTATATTTCCGCAAAGATCATGAAAGAACTGAAAAACGGAGATGTTTATCCGTGCATGGGCTGCCGTTCCTTCCTGACCGTAGAGGATTCACAGAGAAACGCAGATGGAAGCCACAAGTTCTACGGCAGATTTAATCAGGGCGTTGTCACCATCAACCTGGTTGACGTGGCATGTTCAGCAGAGGGCAATATGGAACGTTTTTGGGAAATCCTGGATGAGAGACTGGAGCTTTGTCACAGAGCACTTCGGTGCAGACATGAACGTCTTCTTGGAACCGTTTCAGATGTTGCACCGATCCTTTGGCAGAACGGGGCACTTGCCCGTCTGAAAAAGGGTGAGACGATTGACAAGCTGTTATTTGACGGATATTCCACGATTTCCCTTGGATACGCAGGACTTTATGAGATGTGTATGCGGATGCTTGGCAAATCCCATACAGATCCGGAGGCGAAGACCATTTGCACTGGCAGTTATGCAGCGCCTGAATGATAAATGTAAAGAATGGAAAGAAGCAGAAAATATCAGCTATTCTGTATACGGAACACCGATGGAATCTACCACATACAAATTTGCAAAATGTCTGCAGAAGCGTTTTGGAATCATCAAGGGTGTAACAGATAAGAATTATATTACGAACAGCTATCATGTACATGTATCAGAGAAGATCGATGCATTCAAGAAACTGAAATTCGAAGCCGATTTCCAGAAGCTTTCACCGGGTGGAGCAATCAGTTACATCGAAGTACCGAATATGCAGACCAATATTCCGGCGGTACTTTCCGTATTACAGTACATTTATGAGAATATCATGTATGCAGAGCTGAATACCAAAGAGTGATTTCTGTGAAGTCTGCGGTTATGACGGAGAGATTAAGATCATCGAGGACGAGACCGGAAAGCTGATCTGGGAATGCCCGAACTGTGGTAATCAGGATCAGGATAAGTTATTTGTGGCAAGAAGAACCTGTGGATATATCGGAACACAGTTCTGGAATCAGGGAAGGACCCAGGAGATTAAGGACAGGGTACTGCATCTGTAAGGATGGAAATGTTTTTGAAAATTTTAATAGTGAGAAGATATAATAAAGGACACGGCTTTCGCTTGGCGAAGCCGTGTCCTTTATTATAAATTATTTAAAATTAATTGGATAAACGTCTTTTATCAAACCATCCTGGTCATAAGAAAAATAGATTTTTTCGACCATTTCTTCTTTATTGATCTTAAAAGTCACAAGAACTGTTTCAGAATCATCTGTTTTGGAATCAAGTGAAATATCTTTTACCGTTATTTTTGTATTATTATAAGCTGCTTCGGACAGATAGGTCTGACCATAGGTTGAAATAAAATATTCTAATCGTCCCGTTTCAAAGTATTTTCCTACAAGTTTGTTCCAGTTTTCGAGAATTTTCTCAGAATTAACGGAAGCATTTTCAGAATCTGCCGTGTTATTCTCACCGATTACAGTAGAAGAATCCAAAGAATACAAGTCATCATTTGGTGCAGTGAACATCGCATTGAGTACTGCTTCTGCTTCCGGACTTACGGCTGATTCAGATGCTTTTTGGTTGAGCACCAGTAAGAAGAATGAACAAAAATAACAGAATGAAACAGGTTTTGTTGGTTGCTTTCTTAGTCATGAAAATCCCTCCTTTATTAAAAAAATTAAATATGTTAATTTGATAATATAATTGTAATAATAAAAAGTCAAGATAAAAAAATAATAAAATTTTAATATGTAGTAGATATATTAAAAAAAGAAGTTTATAATATGGTAATAGGAGGTGATAATATGTTAAAAAAGAGATTAACAAATAAACAAATGGATGTAATGAATATTTTATGGGAAAATGATAAACCAATGGTTGCATCTGAAATCTTGAAAGCAAATGAAAAATTAAATATTAATACAATTCATGCATGTATTAGAAAATTATTAGAAGAAGAATATGTAAAAGTTGCATATATTGATTATAGTGGTAATGTTATGAGTCGATATTTTATGCCAACAGTTTCTAAAGGAAAATATTTTAGTGAGAGCTACAAAGATATTATTGGATCAAAAAATTGATATTAACTTCTTTAATAGAAACGGAAACCAATATTGAGGAACTCGAACAGCTTGAAAATTTAATTAGGAAGAAGAAAGAAGAATTAAAGGAGTAGCCAGATATGTCATTGTCATTGACCTTTTTTATCACATGCTTCTTGTGTACAAATATTCTCTGCATAATATTACATTATCTGATATATAAGAAAAAATATTTTTTGATAAAAGTTTACGTTTATATTCTGGATAATAGGAATTATATTACTAAGGATGGTACTTCCATTTAATTTTTCATTTACATATACTTCTTATTCAGACAATATTTTACCCAAAATAGTAGATTTCATTTATTATAAATTACAACATGGGAAAATAATGATATTAGATATTGGTTTGATTATCTGGGGATAGGAAGTATATTTCAGATCATAATAATGATACGAAGTAAATATAAGGTTACGAGGATATGTTAAAATCATGTGATTAGTATGGAAAATCCAATAGCAGAAGAAATAATAGATATAGTACAAAATGAGTTACTTTTTGAAAAAATAGAAGTAGCTGTATTGCCAGAGTTTGTATCACCTGCAATTATTGGTATTAAACAACCAATATTAATCATTTCGGAAAAATATTGTTTTTCAAGACAGGAATTAAAATTGGTATGTGAACATGAAATAAATCATTATATAAAAGGTGATTTAATATTAATGGCAATTATAAATATTGTTAGTTGTATACAATGGTGGAATCCTGTAATTCATTTTTTAAAGGAAGAACTAATTTTAGCGTTAGAACTATCTAATGATTTTCAAATTATAGAAAATCAATCTGATGCTGAAAAAATAGAGTATGCAGAATTAATTTTAAAAATAGCCAAAAAAAAAAGTATTTTAAAACAATTGATAGAAGTTTTGTTACTTGTTTTGTCGGGAAAAATAAAACGAATTTAAAAACAAGAATAGATTATATCTTAAAAAGAATGAGAAGAAAAAAGAGTGTAGTGTATATAATTAACATATTGATGATAAGTGTAATGTTATTGTCTGTTTTTTGGGTTCGGAAGCAACACATCCGATAGATCCAGATAATCAGGAAAATTCAATAGAAATGTCTCCGAAAAATACATATTTTCTAAAAAAAGAGAAGGTTATCAGATATTTGTAAATAATAAATTGTGGGGAGAAGTGAAAGAGATTCCGGATGGACTGGAGAATATTCCTATACGAAAGAGTGTCAGACATTAAATGTTATAGTATGGGTAAACTTTTTTAAGACATTTATGATTTACTTTTTCAATCATAATGCGTACTCATCCTTTGTGTGAAAAAAGTTTTCATCTGATACTATCAGAATAGTACAGACAGAAAGTGATGTCAAAGAAATACGGTTGATTTTCGGGTGCGATTTGCTATAATTGATAAGAAGAGTAAGAATGGACAGCAGAGTAGTCCTGCCATGATGAGAAAAAGGAAAGTATAAAGATATGAATTACGGAACAATCAAAAATTACGATATCGCAAATGGAACCGGCGTCAGGGTCAGCCTTTTCGTATCCGGCTGCCGGCATCACTGCAAAGGATGCTTCAATTCCGAAACCTGGGATTTCAATTACGGCAATCCATACACCAAAAAGTAGAAGCAGAGATCCTTGAAGCACTCAAACCGGCATATATCCAGGGATTTTCCCTCCTAGGCGGCGAACCCTTCGAGCCGGAGAATCAGAAAGAGCTTGCCGGACTCCTGCAAAAGATCAAAGAAAGCTACCCGGAGAAAAATGTCTGGTGCTACACCGGATATCTCTATGATGTAGACCTCATCCCCGGCGGAAAGGTCTACACCGAATACACTGACAAGATGCTCGCCTGTATCGATACCCTCGTAGACGGCGAGTTCATCGAAGCCGAAAAAGATCTCACCCTGGAATGCCGCGGAGGCCGCAACCAGAGAATCCTTCACCTTGATGAAATCCGCCAAAATGCGAAAAACTAAAATAATTCATTGACAAAAAAAAGACCACTGTGATATAAATAACAAGTGGTCTTTTTTAGATCATAAAATCAAATAGGGGATTGGTCAAATGGTATGACAGGAGTCTCCAAAACTCTTAGCGGCAGTTCGATTCTGTCATCCCCTGTAGAAACCTCTCGGAAGTAGTTCTGGGAGGTTTTTATACTCTATAATTCCCACCAGATTCAATTGTTTGCACAAAGAATCTGGTGGGAATTATTTTTGCCTGATGTTGACATAACCTATATTTTTGTAAATCAATATATTTCTTTAGAAATTAAAATAAAGTTCATACACCTTAACCGGCCGCCCCTTCGCATTGGTCGTCTGCGTATAAGCGAGCTTTGCGACTCCTCCATTTTCCAGATTCTGAATAATCCGGTTCGCATTTCTCACCGTACTTCCCATCCGTTCGGCAAGCTCGTGCGTTGTAATTTTATTTGATCCGGCAGCATGCGTACTGGCAAGGACTTTCTTGATCGTAACCGGTGAAAGATTACACTGCTTTGCAATCTTTCCAAGATTCTGCACATACTGATTCTGGATCACTCTTCGGTCGGATGAACCAAGGGGTCCGATCATATCCCCGTTTTCATTCTGGATAAAACTTTTCCAAACTGAACAGCCTCTTTGCGGGCATTTACAGAATTACGGATCGCATTGTCAAAATTTGCCCCGATTCCGTATCCTACAGCACATTCAAAATGCAGTTTGCCGGTGAGAAATTCATTCAGTTCGCAGACCTTGTTATTGTGTGTAATATGCTGCAGCATTTCCACAGTGGTCAGGGCACTGCAGTGATTATCCACTTTCTGAGAGATACAATTCATCAGATTCTTTTTAAAGAAATCTTCCATACAGACATAGATCTGCTGGATATTTTCCGGTGTGTTATCTGTCGAACTACGGGGAGATACATTGATGATAACCGGAAGGTTGGAACGCATGTGCTCCAGCTCAATCGTGGACAGAAGTTCATTTGCAAGATCCCGGATATGGCTGACACTTGGCGCGGATAGATTGTCGGGATCCCGTGCGCACGAAGCTCCGGCAGGATATTACTGTACTGACAGAGAACCATATCCATTTCATTGTTGTTCCACATACGGATCAGCTCTGAAAGGACATGATTTTCAATCGTACTGATACTGGTACGGGTCAGTGCCTTGGTCCAGTTGTTAATATGTGGTGGAACTGTATCAATGTCCAGCTCCTTAAGGAAAGCGGTTGCAGTACAGCCGCCATCGATCGGAATCAGGAAATCCAGAATAATCCGGTCCATATCCAGATCCCGGTTGGAAATCAGCAGATTCAAAAGAGCACGGTACAGACCGGCTGTATCAATTTCAAAGGATACAATCGGACGGTTATAAGCGTGCGCAGTTGACTCAATGGCAGCTTTTGCGATCTTACCACTGATAAGAAATCCGTCAGTGTCCCCGGCGTAAGAATCGTAAACTTCTGATATTGTGTCAAATTTGTTGTAGGAAACCACCTGGATGTCGCAGTTTAGTTTTAGTTCTGAGACGATCTGCGAGATAGGTTCCTTTAAGTACTGGCTGGTAATAGCCACAATTTTTCTTCTCATTTTCTTTCACCTCTCAAAAGTATCATATAAAATTATCTTCCATAAATCAACCATAATATTCTGAAAATTAAAAAAATAACGATTAAATAGGTAAAAACAACGAAAATCAAGAATATTCTGTAATATTATTGACTAAAATTTTAGAAGTTGGTATTATGTAATCGTGATAACTATTCTGTAAATGTTCCGAAAACTAATAAAAATGTTCTGTAAATATTCTAAAAAGTAGAACAGTATTTTTAATGTAAATGGCAGGAACAAAGTTAAAGGAGGGCTTAGTATGAATTACTATGAAAGAGCATTGGAATTAAAGGATGAAACAATTGCAAACCGCAGACACATCCACAAAAATGCTGAAACTGGTCTGGATCTTCCAAAGACCAAAGCTTATGTTATGGAAAAGCTGACAGAATACGGACTTGAGCCGAAGGATTGTGGCTACGGGGTAACAGCTACACTCGGCAAAGGGGAAAGGTTCTTCTTCTGAGAGCAGACATGGATGCTCTTCCGATGCCGGAAGAAAGTGGAGAACCATTTGCATGTCCAACAGGAAAAGAAGCTCACGCATGTGGACATGACTTCCATGCAGCTATGCTTCTTACAGCAGCAAAGATGCTGAAAGAAAAGAAGATACACTGGAAGGAACTATCAAATTCATGTTCCAGCCGGCAGAAGAGACTTTTGAAGGAAGCAAGAATATGATCGAGAATGGTATTCTTGAGAATCCTCCGGTTGATGCAGCACTTGCATACCATGTATCACCGGGAAAAATGCCAATCGGACTTTTTATGTACAATGATAAGGATACGATGATGTATTCTGTAGATGGATTTAAGATCACCATCCATGGAAAAGGATCCCATGGTGCTTATCCACATGTAGGAGTTGACCCGATCAACATCGGAGTTCATATCCATCTTGCATTGCAGGAACTGATCGCAAGAGAAAGTGATCCGACACATTCCTGTGTACTTACAATCGGACAGTTTGCAGGCGGAACTGCAGCAAACATCATTCCTGAGACCGCTGTTCTCCAGGGAACGATCCGTACCAATAAGCCGGAAGCAAGAGAACTTTTGGTCCGCAGAATGAAAGAAGTCGCTGAAAAGACAGCAGCTGTATATAACGGAACCGTTGATATTGAGATGATCTCAGAAGTTCCTCCGCTGATCTGCAATCCGAAGCTTACCGACGAAGTGGTTGGATATATGCAGGAGCTTGGAATTCCGGGACTCACACCATATCCAGGAATTTCTGCAAGTGCTTCTGAAGATTTCGCAGTGATCGCTGGAAAGGTTCCAAGTACATTTATGTATCTGTCAGCAGGATATCTGGATGAAAGAGGACAGTATCCGGCACATCATCCGAAAGCACAGTTTAATGAAGATGTTTGCCCGATCGGAGCAGACTTGTCTTGCCCATTGCGCTTCACAGTGGCTTAAAAATAACAAATAGAGAGTAAAGGTTTCTTTAGGAACAGGAGGAAAAGAATATGAGTAAAGAACAGCAGGCTCAGGCACAGCCACAGGTTGCGATTCCGCTTCCGAAGGCACAGAAAAACTTGGTTCAGATTGGATGTATCTGCATGATGCTTTCTGTAGCAATGTATGGACTGGTATTTGCAACGTTAACAGCACCTATCCTTGAAAAAGTTGATGCGATGGGATATGTAGGACTCTTCTCTATCGTAGGTGCGATCGGTGTATCGATTACGACTCCGATCGGAGGAAAATTAGGTGACCTTATTGGTAGAAGAAACATTGTAGTGATTCCTGGAATTATCTGTGCACTTGCAGGTTTTGCATTTGCATTTGTGAGATCTCTGATTCCACTGATGATCCTCAGACTGATTGTCAGCCTTGCACAGGGCGCATTTACAGCAGCACCATACATTATCGCAGGTCTTATCAATGAAAGAAAAGATGTACCAAAGGCAATGGGTATGCTTGCAACCGCAATCGCTGTTGGTGGATTTGGAGGAAGTATCATCGCAGGTATTTTAACAGATATGGGATTATTGACTGTGGCAATCCTTATGCCGGCAATTCCACTTATTCTTGGTATAGTACTGATCGGAATGAACATGCCGAATCAGAAAAGAGAAGGAAAGGTTACGATTGATGTTCCGGGAATGATCGCACTCATCGTATCACTTTGCGGAATTCTGCTTGCACTGAACTTTGGATCTTCTATGGGATGGACAAATCCAATGATTCTTGCAGGTCTTGTAATTGGTATCATTGCTCTTATTGCACTTGTTAAGATTGAAAATAAAGCTGCAGAGCCGTTGATTCCAATGAAATTATTTAAAAATAAAAACTACACAGTACTCCTTATTGTAGGATTTATCTGCTATTTCTATCAGAATGCCATGAACTATTATGCACCGATCGGTGCCATGCAGGTTATGGGAGCATCCACGAGTGCAGCAGGTGCACTGCAGATGCCTCGTACACTGATTACAATCATTCTTCCTACTATCGCAGGTGCATGGGTAGGAAAGAAAGCCGCCAATGCATGGAAAGCAATGGTAATTGGTACAAGTCTTGCAATGATCCCGATGGCTGTGATGGCGTTGGTAACAAATTCAGGTGCTTCGATCATGATTTATTTTGTAGCACTTGCAGTTACAGGTATTGCTGAAAGCTTCCGTGCTGTATCCATTACGCCAACAGCACAGGCAATGCTGGCACCGGAAGATATGGGAATCGGAACTTCTCTGGTTAACTTCGCAAACTCACTTTCAGGAACAATTGCAGTTGCAGTATTTGCAGTCGCATATAATGCAAGTACATCAGCTGATCCGACCAATGTAGCACTGATCCAGAATGGTGTAAGATCTGTATTCTGGACAGCAGCAGACGTTACTCTGATTGGACTTCTTTTGGTAATCTTCATTGTAAAACCGGAGATGAGCAAGAAAGCAAAGCAGAAAGCAAATAGAATATTGAAATCCATGTGAACATGTGAATAAGAAGCCGGGGCGGATGTGAAAAAGCATCTGCCCCGGTTGTTATCTGGAGAAGTCTTTTATAAATCTGCCGGATACAGGGATGAGAATGGAAATGACATATGTTTCAGGTAAATGCAGATTGCATTTCAGAAAATCAAGAGTATAATAAGAAATAGTGAAAAGAAGAAAGGCAGACATATATCTGTCTTTTTATAATTATAGAGACAATTTTAAAGATATAAGAAATAATTTGATTTACCGGAGGAAAAGAATGCTTGGAAACTATCTGGATGAAGTACGAAAAAAGCACCACTGATACACAATATCACCAATTATGTGACGATCAATGATGTGGCAAATATGGTTCTTGCCTGCGGTGCAAGTCCGATTATGTCGGATGAGCCGACTGATATTGAAGAAATCACATCCATCTGTCAGGGACTGAATATCAATATGGGAATGCTGAATCCGCGTAAGATTGAAAGCATGCAAAAAGCAGGAAAGAAATCCAATGAACTGTATCATAAAGTACTGTTAGATCCGGTTGGAGCAGGATCGAGTTCGTTCCGAACAGAGGCGGCACTGAATCTGATACGTGATATTCAGTTTGATGTGATCCGGGGAAATATTTCTGAGATCAAGACCTTAGCAAAGCAGGACATGGTACAACGAGTGGTGTGGATGCAGACGAGGCAGATACACTGACGGAGCAGAATCTGGAGAAAATGATTCCGTTTATAAAGGATTTTTCCAGAAGGACAGGTTCCGTGATTGCTGTGACTGGAGGAATAGACCTTGTAAGTGATGCAAAGAGGTGCTTTGTGATCCGGAACGGTCGTCCGGAGATGGGACGGATCACCGGAACCGGGTGTCAGCTTTCCGGGATGATGACGGCATTCCTTGGCGGCGAATCCGGAGAATAATCTGGAAGCAGCGGCAGCAGCGGTCTGTGCCATGGGGCTTGCCGGTGAGACTGGCTGGAAATATATGCAGCCGGGAGATGGAAACGCAACCTACCGTAATCGGATCATCGATGCGATTTATAATATGGAAGGAAAAAGAATTGGAAGAAGGTGCAAAATATGAGATTAGATAAGAAAGATATGGTTCTGTATGCGGTAACAGACCGCCACTGGCTGAATGGAGAAAGCCTGTACAGCCAGGTGGAAAAAAGCGCTGAAAGGTGGGGCTACATTTATCCAGCTCAGGGAAAAAAATCTGGGTGAGGAAGAGTTCTGGCAGAAGCAAAAGAGATTGCCAGACTCTGCAAATCCTACCATGTACCATTTGTGATCAATGACAATGTAGAGATTGCAAAGAAGGTAGATGCCGATGGTGTGCATGTGGGGCAGAGCGATATGGAAGCTCTTGATGTGCGGAAAACACTGGGCGAGGACAAGATCATCGGTGTTACGGCAAAGACGGTCGAGCAGGCGCTAAAGGCGCAGGCACATGGAGCCGATTATCTGGGAGTCGGTGCAGTCTTTGGCACGACATCAAAGGCAGATGCAACAAAGCTGGATCATAAGGTTTTAAAGGAAATCTGCGAGACGGTGGACATTCCGGTTGTGGCAATTGGGGGAATCACGGAAGAGAATGTGACAGAGCTTGCCGGAAACGGAATCTGTGGAGTTGCCGTGATCAGTGCAGTTTTCGGACAGCCGGATATTGAGCAGGCTACAAAAGAATTAAAAGAGAAAGTAGAGGGGATGTTGAAATGATTTTGTTTACTAGCGATTACACAGAAGGGGCACATCCGAGAATTATCGAGAAGCTTGCCGAGACCAATATGGAGCAGACAGTAGGATATGGGGGAAGATCCATACTGTGAAGAAGCAAGAGAAGCCATTAAAAAAGTATGCGATGCACCAGATGCAGATGTGCATTTCCTGGTGGGAGGTACACAGACGAACTTTACGGTAATTTCTTCTATTTTACGCCCGTTCCAGGGAGTGATCTGTGCAGATAGCGGACATATCAATGTCCATGAGACCGGGGCTGTAGAAGCGACCGGACACAAAGGTTCTGGCACTTCCTTCAAAGGAAGGAAAATTACAGGACAGCAGATCAAGGAATATTACGACCTGCACTGGAGTGATGAGTCTCGTGAACATATTGTACAGCCAAAGATGGTTTATATTTCACATCCGACAGAGGTAGGAACATTGTATACAAAGAATGAACTTGAAAATATTTCTACTGTATGTAAGGAATGTGGACTTTATCTTTTTATGGATGGGGCAAGAATGGGTTATGGGCTGATGGCACCGGGAACCGATGTGACACTTCCGGATATTGCAAAGTGTTGTGATGTATTCTATATTGGAGGAACAAAGGTCGGTGCATTGTTCGGAGAAGCTGTGGTAATCACAAATCCATGTCTAAAGCAAGATTTTCGTTACTGCATTAAACAAAAGGGTGGAATGCTTGCAAAAGGAAGACTGCTTGGCGTTCAGTTCCTGGAGCTTTTTAAAGATGGTCTTTATTTTGAAATCTCCAAACATGCGATTGATATGGCAATGCTTTTGAAAGACGGACTGAAAGAAAAAGGATATGAATTCTTCATGGACAGCGATACCAACCAGCAGTTCATTATTGTGGAAGATGCCAAATTGCAGGAAATCCGTCAAAAAATATGGCGTAACTTATCAGGAAAGGTACGATGAGACCCATAGTGTGATCCGATTATGCACTTCCTGGGCGACAAAAAGAGGAAAATGTGAAGGCATTCCTGCAAGATATGTAATTTGTGAAAAATTGAATAAAGCTTTACAGGTAAGGCAGATATGGTAAATGATAAGGACTTTTTTGCACAGAAAATGGCAGAAGAGTCCTTTTTTGCTTTTCGTAGTGTTTTAATATGAGAAAATAATAGTTAGGCATTTAATTATTTGTTTGTGAAAAATATTATAAAAATATAAATTATTGAGAATAAATGTTGACTTATGTGTGTGATACGCATAAAATAACGATTAGACTTCTAATAAATAGATATCTAATCAAATTGCGGGAGGTGAAAGGGTGAAGTCGGATAAATTTGAGTGTGGGGATTTTACCAGGGAGAATATGCCGGTACAACTTCTTCTTGCACAGGTCGGACATATGTATAAATGGTATGTGACGAAACAGATGAAGGATACAGAGCTGAAAGCCGGACAGGCAGGAATTCTTGCAATATTGCAGATGGTAGGACCGATGTCACAGAGAGAGCTTGCAGATCATATTCATATTACGCCGCCATCGGTGAATGTAGCAGTTCAGAAACTGGAAAAGCTCGGATATATTAGAAAAGAGCAGGACGAAAAAGACCAGCGGATGACAAGGATCCATCTGACAGAACGAGGAGAGAAGATTCTTGGCAACATGCATGAGATTCTCGAAGCACGGAAGATACACTCCTGAAGAATATGAGCACAGAAGAGAAAATACTGTGCAGAAGACTGCTTTACAGATGAGTGACAATCTTTTCCAGGAAAAAAAGAATTCCGTGATATGCCATGTAAAAATCCATTTAAGGAATAAAAATAGTTACTAAGAAAGGAAATAATTGCTATATGAGAAAGTTATTCAAACATTTGAAGCCTTATGCAGCAACTATAGCAGCGATTGTTGTTATCCTGATCGTTCAGGCGTACTGCGATCTGTCATTGCCTTCTTATACTTCAGACATTGTCAATGTCGGAATCCAGCAGGGAGGAATTGATGAGAAGATTCCGGATGCAATCGCAGAGGAAGAGATGAATAAGCTGTTGCTTTTTGTGGCAGAAGAAGACCAGCAGACAGTGCTGGATGCATATGAGAAAAAGGAATCCGATTCGGATTATAAGTATGATGGAGCAATTTATGTTCTGAAGGATTCCGTGAAAAAGATGAAGAAAAGTCAGGAAAGGTATTTGACATCCTTGGAAAGCCGATGCTTCTGACTTATGGATTTGAATCTGGAAGCGATACAACAAAGAAGATGGAAGAATCTATGAAAGAAAACATGATTTCTTCTATATAAAGAGCAGGCAGAAAAAGCAGGCAGAGAGTATGCAGTCCCAGATGACAGATGAGCAGAAAGCAAAGCACTTGCGGCAAATCCGGAGCTTGCCAAGAAGCACAGGATGAAATGCAGAAAAACATTGATGAACAGGTGAAAAAGATCGAAAATGCAGATATCTTTGAGATCCTGAACATGATACCGGATGAACAGAGAGTAGACGTTATTGATAAAATATCAGAAAAAATGGACGATATGCCGGATACCATGCTAGAACAGTCAGCAACTTCATATATTAAAGAAACCTACAGTGTTCTGGGCGTGAATACCGATAAGATCCAGAACAGATATATTTTAACAACTGGCGGTAAGATGCTTGCACTTGCATTTCTTGGAATGCTCGCAAGTGTTACCGTAGGACTTCTTGCTTCCAGAGTGGCAGCAAGTACGGGACGTGATCTGAGAGGAAAGGTATTTAAAAAGTTGTTGGATTTTCCAATGCAGAATTTGACAAGTTTTCAACAGCCTCACTGATTACGAGGAGTACGAATGATATCCAGCAGATCCAGATGCTTGCAGTTATGCTTTTGAGAATGGTACTTTATGCACCAATCATGGCAATTGGAGGTATTTTCAAGGTTCTCCATACGAATGTCAGCATGTCATGGATCATCGTACTTGGGGTAATCCTGATCGTGATGGTTGTTGCTGTATTATTTATTGTGGCAATACCAAAATTTAAGATTCTGCAGAACCTGGTTGACAGACTGAACCTTGTTACCCGTGAGATCCTTACCGGACTTCCGGTTATCCGTGCATTCAGTACAGAGAAGCATGAGGAAGAACGATTTGATAAAGCGAACAGAGATCTGACAAGAACCAATTTATTTGTAAACCGTGCCATGACATTTATGATGCCGATGATGATGCTGATCATGAACGGAATTACCATACTGATCGTATGGGCGGCGCACATGGTGTCAGTGACGGGCAGATGCAGGTTGGAGATATGATGGCGTTTATCCAGTATACGATGCAGATCATCATGGCATTCTTAATGATCTGTATGATTTCGGTTATGCTTCCAAGAGCAGCTGTGGCAGCAGACCGTGTGGATGAGATCTGACAAGCAGGACAGCGATCGAAGATCCGAAAACACCGGAAAAACTGGAAGAATCCAGAAAAGGCGAAGTAAAATTTGACCACGTATCCTTCCGTTATCCGGGAGCAGAAGAAGACGTACTTCATGATATCAGCTTTACAGCAAAACCGGGACAGACAACGGCGATCATCGGAAGTACCGGTAGTGGTAAATCTACGATGATCAACCTGATCCCAAGATTTTATGATGTAACAGAAGGTACGATCACATTGGATGGAAAAGATATTCGTACCATTTCCCAGCATGATCTGCGGGACGAACTTGGATACGTTCCACAGAAAGGTGTACTTTTCTCAGGAACAATCGAGTCCAATATTCTGTATGGCAATCCGGATGGATCCGAAGCCGAGATGAAGGAAGCCGCAGAAATCGCACAGGCAACCGAATTTATCGAAGAAAAACATAAAAAATACGAACGTCCGATCGCACAGGGCGGTTCCAACGTATCCGGCGGTCAGAAGCAGCGTCTTTCTATCGCACGCGATTGCAAAGAAACCAAAAGTTTATATTTTTGATGACAGTTTTTCAGCACTGGATTATAAGACAGACGTAACCCTTCGTGCTGCATTGAAAGAAAAGACACAGGACAGCACAGTGATCATTGTAGCACAGCGAATCAGCACCATTTTACATGCGGAGCAGATCATTGTGCTGGATGAGGGAAAGATTGCGGGAATCGGAACACACAAAGAGCTTCTGAAATCCTGTGATGCATATTATCAGATTGCGTCATCGCAGCTTTCTGAAGCAGAGCTTGCGAGAGACTTAAATAACGAAAATGACGGAAAGGAGGAAGCATAGTATGAGTAATCAGCCAAGAAGAAGAGGACCTATGGGCGGTGGACATGGAAGAATGGGAACCGGCGAGAAGGCAAAAGACTTCAAAGGTACCATGAAGAAACTTTTTACTTACCTTAGTGAATATAAAATCGGTATTTTCTTTGTTATGATATTTGCAATCGGAAGTACGGTTTTCAATATTATTGGACCAAAGGTTCTCGGAAAAGCGACGACCGAAATTTTCAAAGGTCTGGTCGGAAATGTATCCGGCGGCAGCGGAATTGATTTTACAAAGATTGGTAAAATCCTGTTAACTTTATTGTGTCTGTACGTGATCAGCGCATGTTTCTCCTTTATCCAGGGATATATCATGACAGGCGTATCACAGAAGCTGACCTATCGCATGCGAAAAGAAATTTCTGAAAAAATCAATCGTATGCCGATGAATTATTTTGATACGACTACACACGGTGAGGTACTTTCCAGAGTAACCAATGACGTAGATACTCTGAGCCAGAGCCTGAACCAGAGTGCAACCCAGATGATCACATCCGTGACAACGATCATCGGTGTACTGATCATGATGATCAGTATCAGTCCGCTGATGACTGTGATCGCACTTCTGATCCTGCCGGTATCTATGGTACTGATTTCTGTAATCGTAAAACACTCACAGAAATACTTCAAAAGTCAGCAGGAATATCTTGGACATGTAAATGGGCAAGTGGAAGAAGTGTATGGCGGACATAATATCGTAAAAGCATTTAATAAAGAAGAAGATGTGATCCGCGAATTTGATGAGACTAATGATATCCTGTTCCGTTCTGCATGGAAATCGCAGTTCCTGTCGGGAATGATGATGCCGATCATGCAGTTTGTCGGAAACCTTGGATATGTAGGAGTTTCTATCTTAGGTGGTTACCTTGCAATCAAACAGACCATCGAGGTTGGAGATATCCAGTCATTTATTCAGTATGTAAGAAGTTTTACGATGCCGATCCAGCAGATCGCACAGGTAGCAAACATGCTCCAGTCGACAGCCGCTGCATCAGAGAGAGTATTTGAATTCCTGGACGAAAAAGAAGAAGATCAGTTTGCTGAAAATCCAGTATCTGTAGAAGGATTACAGGGAAATGTAGAATTTGAACACGTACACTTCGGATACAATCCGGAGCATATCATCATCAATGATTTCTCTGCAAAAGTAAAAGAAGGACAGAAAATCGCCATCGTAGGACCAACCGGAGCAGGAAAGACAACCATGGTCAAGCTTCTGATGCGTTTCTATGACGTAAACAGCGGGGCAATCAAGATCGATGGACACAACATCAAAGACTTCAACCGGAGCGAACTCAGACAGATGTTCGGAATGGTATTACAGGATACCTGGCTGTTCAAGGGAAGCATCGAAGATAATATCAAATATGGAAAACTCGATGCCACCCACGAAGAAGTCGTAGCCGCAGACCCAAAGCGCCCACGTACACCGTTTCGTCCAGACTCTTCCAAGCGGATACAACATGATCCTCAACGAAGAAGCCAGCAACGTATCTCAGGGCCAGAAACAGCTCCTCACGATCGCCAGAGCCATCCTGGCTGACCCTAAGATCCTGATCCTCGATGAAGCTACCAGTTCCGTAGACACCAGAACCGAAGTCCAGATCCAGAAAGCCATGGATAACCTCATGAAAGGCAGAACCAGCTTCGTGATTGCCCACAGACTTTCAACCATCAGAGATGCAGATCTTATACTGGTAATGAAAGACGGCGATATTATCGAACAAGGAAACCACGAAGAACTCCTGGCAAAAAATGGATTCTACGCAGAGCTGTATAACTCGCAATTTGAAAACGCTACAAGCTGTGCATAAAGAGAAAGATGCCAAAAATCATGCTCGCATGAATTTCTGCCTCTTTCTCTCTTTATATAGAACGCCAGCTCATCAGGAATCTATTATGCCATTAAAATGGCATAATAGATTCCTGATGGCACAGCGTCCAAAGTAAATCATTCAACCCACAAACTAATCAAATCCAGCGGAAAGGAGCTCCCGCTCCAAATTTCGCGTCCGACATAAATTCCCTAAATCCCATACACCACCCATCCCAGCGGAAAAGGAGCTCTGCTCCAAGTTCCGCGTCTGACATAAATTCCTAAATCCTATACATCACCCATCCCAGCGGAAAAGGAGCCCTGCTCCGCCTTCCGCGTCCCACATAAAACTTCCCATATCCCAGTCAATTTCTCCCCTCCCTCACATAAAAACAATTCCTCCTCCATTCCTTTAAAATTCACAACTAGCATGTTATAATCTAAAAAAGCAGGAATAATACAAGCTCTTTTCAAAAGAGCATCCCCCATAGACATTCATTCAGAAAGCGAGGAACCCCTTCATGCCAAAAAAAGTAATCAGCATCGGAAAACAAAATTTCGCATCACTCCGTGAAAATGACTGCTTTTACATTGACAAAACAGCCTTTATCCGCGAATGGTGGGAATCCAAAGATGAGATCACCTTGATTACCAGACCGCGCCGTTTTGGAAAAACACTCAATATGAGTATCTTTGCATGCATTTTTCTCCACCAGATATGCAGGAAGAAAAGAACTCTTCGAAAATCTTTCCATTTGGAAAAATGAAAAATATCGAGAACTACAAGGTACCTACCCTGTCATTTTTTCATAAGCTTTGCAAAGCAATCAAAGGAAATAATTATGAAGATGCCAGAGACGGAATTATCATGGCAGTGAACGAAGCTTATTCTGAACATCGCTATTTACTGGAAAGTAGCGAGCTTACAGAAGGTGAACGAAGATGCTTTTTACGGAACTGGATTATTATGCAAAAATCCGGGAGTAAAAGAACCTGTATCGAATGATACCATTTGTAATGCAATTAAAAATCTCGCAAATTGCCTCAGTCGATATTATAAAAAAGAAGGTTATCATTTTGTTAGACGAATATGATACCCCGATGCAGGAGGCGTATCTGCATGGATATTGGCGGGAATTTACAGCATTTATAAGAAATTTTTTCAATGCAACTTTTAAAACCAATCCCTATCTGGAAAGAGCAGTTTTGACAGGAATAACACGAGTATCCAAAGAGTCGGTATTTTCCGATCTGAATAATCTGAACGTTGTGACGACAAGTTCTACAGAATATGAAACCAGCTTTGGTTTCACAGAAGAAGAGGTTTTTCAAGCTTTAGAAGATTTAAAGATGGGAGGACAAAAAGAACTGGTATGATGGTTTTATATTTGGAAATACGCATGATATCTATAATCCTTGGTCAATTACTAATTTTTAGATAAAAAACAGGTCCGTCCTTATTGGGCAGATACCAGTTCAAATAGTATGATTGATGAACTGATTCGAAAAGCTTCCACAGACATCAAAGAAAAGATGGAAGAATTGCTGTAGGGAAAAGAAATCGTAGTTAATTTTGATGAACAAATCGTATTTGAGCAGCTTGATCAAGATGAGAATGCCATCTGGAGCCTGATGCTGGTAAGTGGTTATCTGAAAGCAGAGCAGATAGAATATCGGGGCGTTTTGTTAGAGCCATGGTATCATCTGCGAATCACCAATCTGGAAACAACAGCAATGTTTACAACTATGTTTAAAGGATGGTTCGCAAAGAATCAATCCAATTATAATCAGTTCATGAAGGCATTATTAAGTGATGATATAGATGCTATGAACTATTATATGAATCAGATTATAATGACAACATTCAGTTATTTTGATGTAGGACAAAATGAACCGGAACGATTTTATCATGGATTTGTTCTGGGACTCATTGCGGATCAGACTGATATCTATGAGATTCGGTCGAACAGAGAAAGTGGTTTTGGACGTTATGACGTGATGATGATTCCTAAAATAAAAGAAACAAAAAGTATCCGGCGATTATTATGGAATTTAAAGTGAGAAATATAAAAAAGAGAAGAGATTCATCATTATGGTTTTGCATTTGAAGGAAAAAAAGTATTGATAGGATAAAAAAGAAGAAAGTCAAACTGCTATTGCGATTTAAAACTTTTTCATATAGCAGTTTGACTTTATCCGTTTTATAGATTAATGTAAATAAAATCCCAGATCCAATATACATTCCGGAGGCAGATATTCTCGGAATATTCACAAGTGCAGTAATTTTCCATAAGATACCAAATCCAATCAGAATGAGTAGCATTCCTCTGACACATTTTCTATAATCTCCGGCAGGAAACTTATACAAATCTTTAATTCCAAAAGCAAAGATAAAAATTAAAATCAGGACGGTTATTCCAAACAAAAAGAAAAAAGATTTTTGCTTTTCTAAAATACGTCTGTTTTCACCAGACTGTTTTTATGTTCCCCTTCCTGATCGATGGTGACTTCATCTCCATCTTTTAATGGATATGTAGACCATTTTATGATCTGCAAAAGTTGTCCTTTTTCATCTTTTTCTTCCGGAAGAAGAATACTATCTGCGGTTATGGAAAGAGGATCGACAGCCTTTGAAAAGGCGAGAAATTTTGTTCCGAATACTCCTTCTTGCTCTGCCAGATAAAAAATCATATTTGTATCGGTATTATAGCAACTTTTGGGAATACGGATGGTAGAATTAAGCTTTTCTTCTTCTGTCTGCCTGATCGTTGCAATCTCTACAGGTATCTGCATCCATTTTTCTATACGGATGGATAAAATAGTACAGATCATTAAAGAAATCAGGATCATACATCCGGCATTCCAGGTTTTCTTTTTTCATCATTTTATCAACTCCATAAAATATCTTTTAGTCCATCCGTCAATTCTGTATTGTAATATAAAAAAGAAAAATGTCACTGGAAGTAAACATAGTAGACCACAGACGGATTGAATTCCAACAGCATTTTGATTGAGTGATGCGAGAAAAACAGAAAGGGGATAGTCGGTTTCTTTTTCGAGAAAAAGGATAGGCTGTTCAACCATATTCCAGCTTTCTGTAAATACTAATATAAATAATGTGATAACGGCAGGTTTTGAATTTGGAACTATAATGTAGCGAATCATTTGTAGCTGATTTACGCCATCCATTCTTGCGGCATCAAGTGTAGAATCTGGGATTGCCTGGAAAACGAAAGTAAGCCATACAGTTCCAAAAGGTGAAAATATTGCAGGGATTATCAAAGCTTTCCAACTGTTTAAAAGTTTTAGTTTTCTAATAAAATATAATTCGGCAGCAGTGTTACCTGAATCGGTAAAATCATAAATAGTGCAAATAGTATAAACCAGAATTTTTTCAGAGGAAAAGAATATTTTGCAAATGCTGTTCCTGACATACAGGAAAAAAAGGGTTTGTCCTGCCGCAATCATCAGACACATGGCAAGGCTTCTCAAAATTTTATCAGATAATCAGGTTTTGCCAGAAAACTTTATAATAATTCATCAGAGAAAATCCGGTATCTGAATGAAAAACTGAAAATACAATCAGATAGATAATTGGAAATAAAAAATAAAGGCTATGATCGAAAAACAAAGAGCCGGGTGTACTGTTTGTACTTATGCATCGGCAGTCCTCCTCTTTAGAAAATAGTATATCATATAGATAAGACCACTTAGAAAAAAGAATAAATACGGTAATAATAGTTGCACTGGCGGAAACCTTTTGGTAATTCAGATTTTGTAAATTATTATTCATAAAATGTTGTAAAAATAAATACTGTTGTCTGGATGAGTTCCGCCAAGTAAAAAAGGCTTCTCTGTAGCATTTAAATGCATTCATTATGGAGAGTATTAATGTAAAAAGGATAACCGGAAACAATATAGGACAGGTAATATAATAAAAGCTCTGCCATTTTCCGGCTCCGTGAAGACTGGCATATTCATAATATTCTTTCGGAATCATCTGAAGTCTGGAAGAATAAATGAAAATATAATATCCAACAAATTTCCAGAAATATAAAATACAGATGATCCAAAAAGCGCTTGATGTATGAAGCCAGTCTTTTTCAGGAAGATAAAAAAAGTTTAGTATCAGATTCAAAAACCATTATTTTGAAAAAAAACTGGATGACTAAAACTATAGATGCGATTGGCATGATGATTGGATAAAGAAAAGAGAGTCGGAAAATTTTCTGACCTTTCGTAATCTGTTGTAAAATTACAGAAATACAGAGAGCTGTCCCTAAAGTAACTGGTATTGTAACAAGCATATATTTACAAGTGTTTTTACTGCCAGTAAAAACATTGTATTTTTAAATAGTTCTTTATAATTATCAAGACCTACAAATTCGCGTTTTCCGATACCAAAAGAAACAGAATACCACAAAACAATCAAAAATGGGATCAGATAAAAGAAAAGAAATCCTGATATTGCAGGGAAAGCCAGTAAGAATCCCTTCTTCTTTTTTTTTTCATTGCATCACGCTCGCTTTCACTTAAAACTATTCTGTCACCTGTGTATGATACTCATTCCATGCTTTGTCTGCTAAAGCCGAAAGCTTATCTTGCCATATCTTTTTAAAATCAGTTTGCGGACCATATCATAAACTACTATTTTCTATAATCTCTTCATAAATAAAATGTTCAACTTCTGTCGGAAAATATGCTCCTTCTAAGGACTGAAATGCTTTTATAGCTAAATCCTGTTTTGACTGATCTAAGAAGGACAGTTTTGTACGGATGGCAGATACTTGTACCGGATAATCTGTTCCAAGGACACCATTTGCGCTTAGTGACATTCCATTAGTACTAGTTGATTCCTGAATTACGTTATTTAAAAAATACATTAAGAAGTGATAAGCTTCTTCTTTATAATCAGATGCCATACTTACAGCACCAAAGCAACGAATGGCAGCCATTTTTTTTCCCTGAATATCAGGGATTATGTCTATTTGCGTTGTGTGTTCGTTTATGTCATCCAAAGATGAGATTAAAATATGCGAAGAGCTAGTATCAGTATTATTTGTCTTTTCATTTTCTAAATAATCTTGTTTAAATAATAAGTATTCTAATGCGAAATTACTCCACTTTTCCTTATCAAAGAAAATCTGACCGGAATTGTAATCCGCAGCAGGTTGAAACCAGTTACCACTGATATTATCTAATTCGAATAGTGCATTTTTCAGAGCGTGGTCAGAAGAACTTTTTATATTTGAAATCCAATCTTCTAAGGTATCATTTTCCTGTGTATAATCAAGTACAGTATCGGAGATTAACATATTATAGTGGCAGGAAAGAGGAAGAATATATTGTCTTTCCTGATATTGACCGGGGAGAAGAAAAAGACGGATTATAGTTTTCCTTTTGCCAATAAGAATCTTTTTTTCATATATTTATCCAATGAGGCGAATACACCACTTTGCATTGCCTTATAAGGATTTTCAAAAAAAGAGGTTCGTTCATCTGCGCAGCTCCATCGGTGGAACAGTTAACAAGATATAAGTCAGGACCTTTTCCAGACATGATCTGTGTACGGAGTTTCTGAATTTCTGCAGATCTTTTATCAGGATCAGGAGATAATATTTTAATTTCAAATTCCAGAGAGTTATTTTTGGATGTGGCATATTTTACAGCATCAAGAACCTGCTCCTTAAAAGCAGGTTCTATAACAATAGAGAGTGTTTTGGAGACATCTTTATTTAGCTTTGTACATCCGGATAATCCAATTGAAAGGATGAGGAGTGGAAGAAGATAAAAATTTAAAATTGAACATTGGTATGATCCCTCTTTAAAAATTACAAAGTATAATTAAATGAATTTAAATGATGTATATATCTTAATATCTGAATTTTAACACAAAAATAAAACGATGTCAAAAAAATAAAGGAATTTTTTGAAAACAAAGTAGTTCGTATGATTTTGTTGATTTTCGAAGAATACCAGAGGACGCTTGCATTTCAAAAAAATACAAGTTATCCTTAAGAAGATGTACAAAGGAGGAAAAGAAGATGCAGCTTGCAACAGCAATGAATCTAAGAAAAGCAATGGATGAGGAAACCAAAAGAGAGTGGTTCGCTTCCTGGTACAGCACACTGCCCGGAATCCCGGCACATGAAAAAAGAGATCATAGAAAGGTCTTTAAAATATAACGTGTGGAAAGAACTCATAAAACTCTTTGTCGTTTATATGATCCTTTCACTGGTATGGTTTTTCGGAGCCGGTCGGTATGATCCGTTTGAAAGTGTAACAGGATATTCTCTCATAGGAAAAAAAGAGCGTAATTGGAGTTGTGCAGGAGGATGGCGAGTCATTGCGCTTGAAAATCCGAATAAAGGCGAGCATGTAAGTTACACACTTGCAGAACTTGGAATGGATCCGATCAAATATTCTTATGGCAGTCGGTTTCAGACATACTGGGAAAAGAAAAGAATGGGGAATATCAGTTACTTGCGGTATTGCCGGAAAAGCAGGTATCGAAAATAGAAGGTCTTTATTATGGCGTAATGGGAGTCGGATATTTTGCAATTCTTATTGGCGGGCTTTGTGCGTTTTTTATCCGGAGAAAACGATATACAGGATGGTTTTTATCGTTCTATTACAGGCTGGAAAAGTTTTACTCAGAATATGGTGTATGGCAGAAATACAGTGTTGAAAGAGGTTATGACACGGTCGATGCGATTATTGCTTACGGAAATGAAAATCCGATATATTTTGTAAACGAATTTTCGAATATCCATCTCACAAAAAAAGAGGAAGTAAAGAAAAAGAAATCAAAGCTTGCCATGGTCTGGCTAACATCAATAGCGGTTATGGCTGGGATTATACTTGTTATTTCACTGTATGTGAATATTACGTCAGCGATCGAGTGCAGGCAAAATGAGGCAAGGACAGCAGCAGTTTTAGAAAAGCTGCAGAATGCGATCGATGAAAAAACGACAGGTCTTGGTGAAAAATCGGAATATTACAATTATGCGGACATGATCGACCGGGCAAGGGATACATTCCCGGAAGAAGATATCTACTACAAGCTTCAGACAACGGAGGATTATGTCACGATAATTGTCACAACAAAAAAGAAACAAAATGTCTGCTTTGACCGGTATGTGCCGGTTCAGGGATCAATTGGTGATGAGGATACAGAGTATAAGCTTGAGATTGCCATGGTATCGGATGCGATGCAGACCGGACGACATTTTACATAATTATACAGGGATACTTAAGATAAAGTAAGGTAATGGCAAAAAGATGATTCTGCGAAAGGACAAAGGAGAAAATTTATGAAAAAGAAAAGATTTGCAATGGCAAAGCAGTATGCGCAGTCATGACTATAGCGCTTGCGGGATGCAGTATGCTCAGCTCCAAATTGAACGATATTACAGGAAAATTAGTGGGGAATTCGTACACGATCACGACCTATGATAATTACGGGAATCGTGTAATGACAACCACAGGAGACAAGATCAATGTGCAGGGAAATGCAGTGGAAACTTCAAGCTATGATTCAGACGGTAATGTTATCACGGGATATGAGCTTTCCTCTGTCATTACGATTACAATCGATGGAAAGGAAATCGAGAGTTGTGGTGATACCTGTATTTTTGCGCAGGACGCGTTGAAAGCGGATGTGGATTTTACGCAGGAGGATATTGAAAGCAATGCAAGCGGTAAGATTACAGACAATACTGCGATCGCAGGTGTCCTGAATAAGTATAAAAATATGTTTGGAAAAGCCAGAGTTGTTGTTATCAAATCCCAAACTGGGACAGCCGATCGTAGCGTATAGTGGAGAAGATGTGTACTGGGAAATCCCGGATGATCTGCCAAAGTTTACGAAGTTGATGATCGATGGGAAAGCGCTGTACATACACCGGGCGAATTTCCAGATCATTGATAAGAGTTTGTTGGAATCCAACTGATAAATTTACTGTGGTGAAATTTCACGGCTGATATAATCAAAGCATGGGTGCTATCATAACGGTGGTGGTTAGTCTTTTTTCAGAGGGACTGGTAAAGCAGATGTATTTTAACTTGCATTTCCCCAAAATACCAGTTATCCTTATCAGTATATCAGGAGGAGGCAGCAAAAACATGGAAGAAACAAAAAAGTTATCATGTATAGACTGTAATGTTAAGAAATGCAATGCAAAGCAGAATATAGAGAACAACAAACCATATCCGGGATTTTGCGTGTCACATAATATGGACTTGAAAGACCGGCAGAGGGCGCTTGATACCTATCTGGGAGATGAAAAAGATCTGAAGATCATGCGTGCAAGTGCCGAGATCGAGCACGATTTTTACTGCCAGGCAACCCGTGTGGAGGAGACGATCCGCTGGGCAAAAAACTGGGTGCCAAGAAGATCGGAATTGCAAGCTGTGTGGGACTCTTAAAGGAAAGCCACCTGCTGGCAGGACTTTTGAGAGAATACGGCTTTGAAGTGTACGGTGTGGGCTGTAAGATCGGAGAAGTTCCAAAGACCGAGGTCGGCATTCCGGAACGCTGCGAGGAGGTCGGAGTTCATATGTGTAACCCAATCCTGCAGGCGCAGATGCTGAACAAAGAGAAGACGGACATCAATATCGTGATGGGACTTTGCGTGGGACATGACAGCCTCTTTTACAAATATGCCGAGGCGCCGAGTACAACGTTGGTTGTAAAGGATCGGGTGCTTGGAAATAATCCGGTGGCTGCTTTGTATACGCTGGACTCTTATTACAAAAAGTTACATCATCTGAATCTGGAGGAAGAATAATGCACATTCGACATATTTTATTTGATCTTGACGGAACGCCGCTTCCGATGAACCAGGACGAATTTGTTACCTTTTATATGCCGCTTCTGGCAAAAAAATATATATCCGAGGGGATTTCTTTTGATCCGAAAGCATTTATCGCATCCGTGTGGAAGGGCTATGGAGCGATGGTGAATAATGACGGAAGTTGTACCAACCGGGAAGCATTCTGGCAGTATATGGACGAACTGCTTCCGACGGATTCGGAGAATTCGAACGGATTGCCCTTGATTTCTATGCAAATGAATTTAACCAGGCAATTGCGGTGACGCAGCCAAACAGTCTGTCGGACAAGGTTGTGAAAAGGCAAAGGAAAAGGAATCCGCACCTACCTTGCAACCAATCCGGTATTTCCAAAGGTGGCAACGATGAACCGGATCAAATGGGCGGGACTGGATGCAGAGGATTTTGAGCTGATCACAACTTATGAGGATAATTGTTACTGCAAGCCAAATGTGGACTATTACCGAACAATTCTTGAACAGTTTCATCTTAGACCGGAAGAGTGTTTGATGGTAGGAAATGACGTGGAAGAGGATCTTGCAATTCGGAAACTCGGCGTAAAGACATTCCTTGTTACAGATACGAAGGAAAATAAAAAGGATCTTCCAATCGAAAGCGATTACCAGGGATCGATGGAAGAGCTGTTTGCATTTGTGGAAAACCTGGAAAATGCTTAAAAATTTATTGAAATTCCAAACTTTTATTGTAAATGCATGGCGGACGTGGTAAATTATTCTAAGTAGTATCCGGAGAGAACCGGAGAAGAGTATATGATAAGAAACAGAGGGAAACTGATATGAAGAAAAAGTTACTTGTTGTTTGTGGCGGACAGTCCAGTGAGCATTCAATTTCACGAATTTCCTGTAATTCAGTGATGAAGCATCTGGATAAAGATAAATATGAGATTACACTTGTCGGCATTGCAAAAGATGGGAAATGGTACATCTTAAAGCAGGAAGATAATGACCTGTCAAAAGATACCTGGCTTGACGGAGCAGAAGTGGTAGAAGGTGTATTCAATCTTCTGAGAAGTCAGGATGTTGCATTCCCGGTACTTCACGGACTTTACGGAGAAGATGGAACTATCCAGGGATTATTTGAACTGGCACAGCTTCCGTATGTAGGATGCCGTGTATTTGCATCCAGTGCATGTATGGATAAGATTTTTGCAAAGAAAGTATTTGAAAGTGCAGGAATTCCGCAGGTTAAATCCGTATATGTGAAAAAACGAAATGACGGAAGACTGGTCGTTGTCGAAAAGACATGGAAGAAACAGAAGAAGTAGAAGCTTCGATTATGAAAGAACTTGGTATGCCATGCTTTATCAAAGCAAGCCGTTCCGGATCCAGTGTGGGCTGTTATCGTTGTGATAAAGTTGAAGATTTACTTCCGAAGCTGGAAGAGGCAGCAAAATATGACACTCATGTTGTAGTAGAAGAGTGCGTGGATTGTATCGAACTTGAGACTGCTGTTCTTGGAAATGATGACATTATCGTATCCAGAGTCGGACAGATCATGCCACACGGTGAATTCTATACCTTTGAATCCAAATATGAAGATGCAGAGAGCAAGACATGTATCCCTGCAAAAGTAGATGAAGAGATTCAGGAACAGATCCGTAAGTATGCTGTTCGTGCCTTTAAGGCAATTGACGGACACGGACTGAGCCGTGTGGATTTCTTCCTGGATAAGAAGACCAATCACGTTTACCTGAATGAGATCAATACCCTTCCGGGATTTACGAGTATCTCCATGTATCCGCAGCTGATGGAAGATTTGGGATATAGTTATTCTGAACTGCTGGATAAACTGATTGAGATTGCTGATGAGAACTAGTTAAAAAGAATAGAAGAATGTTTATTACTGCCGCCGATGATGGTGGCAGTTTTTTTTTTATTACATAGGAAATTTCGTTTCCTATGTAATAAAAAGCCTCCGGCAGGATGCGCACTGCGGCATGTATAAATGAAGATGTCGCAAACGACTTCTACAATTCATAGTGCATAATGACTAAAAATCTGTAAATACAAAAAAATATTGAAATAAATCTGAAAATAATATAGAATTAAAGTAATAAAAATAATAATGGAAGAGGAGATGATCGCATGCAAAGAAAAAATAATATTTTACTGATTTCGATTCCTTTAGGTGTTCTGTTGCTTTTATATTATGGTTACATTGCATTGGATACCTGGCTCCAATTTCAAATTAGAACAGGAAATGGCATTTCAGCAAAGCAAATAGTGAATGGATTTTCTCTATTCAATACACGTTTCTTTTTATACTGAAATGGTTTTACCGGTTTTATTAGTCGTATGTTTGTACGGAATTCTAAAATGGCTAAAAAGAACGAATAAAGAAAAAGCTCCAAAATCAGCAAAATAATTGTTGATCCTGGAGCTTATTTAGAAGAAACAATATAATTTTAGTTCTCTTTACTATATTCCAGAGAAGCTTCCACAAATCCCTTTAAACAGCGGATGTGGTTTGTTCGGACGGGATTTGAGTTCCGGATGTGCCTGTGTTCCGATGAACCACGGATGCTCCGGAATCTCAATCATCTCTACGATTCTGCCGTCCGGAGAAAGTCCGGATAAGAGCATACCGTTCTGAGTAAGAGCATCACGGTAGTCATTGTTGACTTCATAACGATGACGATGACGTTCGTGGATTTTCTTCTTTTCCATATAATTTATAAGCTTTTTGATTCTTTGTTAAGAACACAAGGATAAGAACCAAGACGAAGGGTTCCACCGATGTCTTCAATACCGATCTGGTCAGGCATGATGTGGATGACCGGATGTGTAGTGTTTGGATTCAGTTCTACGCTGTGTGCATCATGATATCCGACAACGTCTCTTGCAAATTCTACGATGGCAAGCTGCATTCCAAGGCAGAGTCCGAGGAACGGAACCTTATGTGTTCTTGCATATTTGATGGCTTCGATCTTACCTTCGATACCACGGTCACCGAATCCACCAGGTACGAGGATACCACTTACATCACCGAGAAGTTCATCGACATTTTCCGGTGTGACAGTTTCAGAGTCAATCCATTTGATATTTACGGTTGTGTGGCTGTAGATGCCGCCGTGTTTCAATGCCTCTACAACACTGATATAAGCGTCATGGAGCTGGATATATTTGCCGACCAGGGCAACGGTTACGTCTGTAGTCGGATGCTTCAGGCATTCGACCATCTCTTTCCAGTCTTTTCAGATCCGGTTCCGGACAGTCAAGCTTCAGGCATTCGCATACAACGGAAGCGAGATGTTCTTCTTCCATGGCGAGTGGTGCTTCGTAAAGGTATTCCACATCCAGGTTCTGAAGAACGTGATCAGATGGCACGTTACAGAAGAGGGCGATCTTGTCTTTGATTCCCTGATCCAGTGGATGTTCAGAACGGCAGACCAGAATATCCGGCTGGATTCCCATTCCCTGTAATTCTTTTTACGCTTGCCTGAGTCGGTTTGGTCTTCATCTCCTGGGAAGCATGCAGATATGGGATCAGTGTGACGTGGATCAGCGCAACATTGTCATGTCCCATATCATGTTGGAACTGGCGGATAGATTCCAGGAAAGGCTGGCTTTCGATGTCTCCGACGGTTCCACCGACTTCGATGATCGCAATCTCGGTATCTGTAGCTGCAGGGTTACGATAGAAACGGCTCTTGATCTCATTCGTGATATGCGGGATGACCTGTACGGTTCCTCCACCAAAATCTCCACGACGTTCTTTCTGAAGAACGGACCAGTAAATCTTTCCTGTCGTTACATTCGAGTTCTTGGTAAGACTTTCATCGATAAATCTTTCATAATGTCCAAGGTCAAGGTCTGTCTCAGCTCCATCGTCTGTTACAAAAACTTCACCGTGTTGTACCGGATTCATTGTACCCGGGTCAATGTTGATGTACGGATCAAATTTCTGCATTGTAACTGTGTACCCGCGTGCCTTGAGCAGACGCCCAAGAGAAGCTGCTGTGATTCCTTTTCCAAGACCTGAGACAACGCCTCCGGTAACAAATACATACTTAACTGCCATAGTTCCAGTTCCCTCCTTATGGTAATTTTTTTTGTCTACTACTCATTGTGTTCTGTAAAAAATAAGATAGAATGCGATTTCTATTCATCAGAAAAGTCCGGTATAACCTTCTGACGGATAAAAATAGAAAAAAACCCCATAAAAACAAATTTATGTGGCTCCCTCGCTACTTTGATTTCCCCTTGAAATCAATTCCCCTATAAAATACTTTTAAAAGTATACACCCATTCCAGAAAAAAATACAACAATTTTTTTTTGAAGTGGGTGTATAAAAATCAAAAATATAATATTTGTCTACTGATAGATCGGTTTTTTCTCGTATCTCGGTTCAGATGTAACCTGGATGGATAACTTCTGGAACAGACGGATATCTACATTTCGCAAGCATAACGGATACATGAGCCTGGCAGCCTTTTAAATTCGGGACTTGTCTGAGTGCCTGTTCAGCAACCGGATTGGAAGAGGCACTGATAGAAAGTGCAATCAGAGCTTCATCGATGTGAAGTCTTGGGTTCTTGCTTCCAAGGAATTCGGTTTTAACTTTCTGGATCGGTTCCAGGGCAGTCGGTGAGATCAGGTGCATATCATGATCGATTCCGGCGAGTTCTTTTAAGGCGTTCAGGATCAGGGCAGCAGATGCGCCAAGCAGATCAGAGGTTTTTCCTGTTACGATGCGTCCGTCCGGAAGCTCCAGAGCGGCAGCCGGTGCACCGGTTTCTTCAGCGCGTGCAAGGGCGGCATCAACAACCTTACGGTCATGTACGGTAACTCCTGCCTGATTCATCAGAAGCTCGACCTTATAAGTCTCTTCCTTCGGGCATTCACCGGAAAGGAAACGGTCCATGGTGCGGTAGTAGCGGCGAATGATCTCCTGACGGGAAGCTTCTTTGCAGACTTCATCGTCACAGATGCAGTTACCAGCCATGTTAACACCCATGTCTGTTGGTGATTTGTAAGGGCTTTCTCCGTAAATGCGTTGGAAAATAGCGTTTAAAACAGGAAAAATCTCAACATCGCGGTTGTAGTTGACGGTGGTAACGCCGTAAGCTTCCAGATGGAACGGGTCGATCATATTTACATCGTTAAGGTCAGCAGTAGCTGCTTCATATGCTAAGTTGACCGGATGCTTTAACGGGATATTCCAGATCGGGAAGGTTTCGAATTTGGCATATCCTGCGCGGACTCCGCTCTTGTATTCATGATAAAGCTGGGAAAGACAGGTAGCCATTTTTCCACTTCCAGGTCCAGGTGCGGTGATGACAACCAGAGGTCTGCTTTGTCTCAATATATTCGTTCCTTCCGTATCCTTCGTCACTTACGATCAGCGGGATGTTGGAAGGATAACCTTCTATTACATAATGGATATAAACTTTAATGCCAAGCTTTTCCAGACGTCCTTTGAAAAGATCGGCACTGTTCTGTCCGGAGTACTGTGTGATAACAACACTTCCGACAAAGAGACCATTGGCTTCAAATTCGTCTTTCAGGCGGAGAACGTCAGTGTCATAAGTGATCCCAAGGTCACCGCGGATTTTGTTGGCTTCAATATCGGCTGCACTGATAACGATCACAATCTCTGCGGTATCCGATAATTCTTTTAGTAAATGTAATTTGCTGTCCGGCTGAAATCCAGGAAGCACGCGGGAAGCATGATAGTCATCGAAAAGCTTTCCACCGAATTCGAGATACAGTTTGTTGTCAAACTGATTGATTCGCTCACGAATGTGAGAAGACTGCATTTGCAGGTATTTTTCATTATCAAACCCAATTTTCATAAAGTTCCATCCTTTTTGTCCATAATTTTACTTTCATAGAAGCAATTCAAACCTAGTATACTATAAAATATGACTTTTTACAATCTTTTCATAAATTTTTCATTGATTTCTAAAAAACGCCTACTTATAATAGAGAGGACGACACTTAGGAGGTAGGTATGGATAACCAGAATAATAGAAATAAGCAAAACCTTCCGGGAAATAATAACCCGAATAATAAAAATAACCGCCAAAGATGGAATATTATATTATTTACCGTTATGCTGATCTCGTTTATCGTATTTGCGCTGTATCAGTTCCGGGAAGACACAGATGCCCGGGAGATTACCTATGATCAGTTCCTGAACATGGTAGATTCCGGGGAAGTTAAGAAAGTTGTGATCGAGGATAACAAGATCATGATCACGGCAAAGACAGAAGCTGAGATGAAGAACAGCAAGAAAAAAGGCGCTTCTGAGAGCGATGTGGTCGAAGGTTCTGTAGCAGATAACAACGACAGCAGCAGTAAGGACAGCAGCGATGACAGTACAGGTCTGTTCAGTAATGTGACAAGGAAGCAGTATTATACCGGTATTGTGAAGGATGATACCCTTTCGGACAGACTGTATAAAGCAGGTGTTGAGTATGAACAGAAGATACCGGATCCTACATCTTATATGGTGATGAATCTTCTGGTCAACATTGTTCCGCTTGTGATCATGATCGGTCTGGGCGTGATGCTGATGCGCCGTATGACAAAGGGTGGCGGCATGATGGGCGTTGGCAAGAGCAATGCCAAGATGTATGTGGAAAAATCTACCGGAGTCACATTTAAGGATGTAGCCGGTCAGGATGAAGCAAAAGAATCCCTTGCAGGAAGTAGTCGATTTCCTGCATAACCCCTGGCAAATACACCGGAATCGGTGCGAAGCTTCCGAAGGGTGCCCTTCTTGTAGGCCCACCTGGAACAGGTAAGACTCTTCTTGCAAAAAAGCAGTTGCCGGAGAAGCAAAAGTACCGTTCTTCTCTCTTTCAGGTTCTGCATTTGTTGAGATGTATGTCGGTGTCGGAGCGTCAAGAGTACGTGACCTCTTTAAGCAGGCACAGCAGATGGCGCCGTGTATTATTTTTATCGATGAGATCGATGCAATCGGAAAAAGCAGAGATTCACAGCTTGGTGGCAATGATGAAAGAGAACAGACACTGAACCAGCTTCTTGCAGAGATGGATGGATTTGACAGTAATAAAGGTCTTCTGCTTCTTGCGGCAACGAACCGTCCGGAGATCCTGGATCCGGCGCTTCTCCGTCCGGGAAGATTTGACAGGCGTATCATCGTAGATAAGCCAGATCTCAAGGGACGTATTGATGTCCTGAAAGTACATGCCAAAGATGTTAAGATGGATGAGACAGTCAATTTGGAAGAGATTGCACTTGCAACTTCCGGGGCAGTCGGTTCTGATCTTGCCAATATGATCAACGAGGCTGCGATCAATGCAGTAAAAAAAGGAAGAAATGTTGTATCCCAGGCAGACCTTTTTTTGAGGCTGTTGAGGTCGTTCTTGTGGGTAAAGAGAAGAAAGACCGTATCATGAGCCAGAAAGAACGCCGTATCGTATCATACCATGAAGTCGGTCATGCACTGGTAACTGCCCTTCAGAAGGATGCGGAGCCGGTACAGAAGATTACAATCGTTCCGAGAACCATGGGTGCACTCGGTTATGTGATGTAGACACCGGAGGAAGAGAAGTTCCTGAATACCAAGGCTGAGCTGGAAGCAATGCTGGTGACAGCCCTTGCAGGACGTGCAGCAGAGGAACTGGTGTTTGACACAGTTACAACCGGAGCATCGAACGATATTGAGCAGGCAACCAAGATCGCAAGAGCGATGGTAACACAGTATGGTATGTCTGAAAAATTCGGACTTATCGGACTGGAATCTATTCAGAACCGTTATCTGGACGGAAGAGCTGTTATGAACTGCGGAGAGGCAAACCGCGGCAGAAATCGATCAGGAAGTTATGAAGATGCTGAAGGGAGCATATGCAGAAGCGAAGAGAATGCTTTCCGAGCATCGTGAAACGATGGATCAGATCGCTGGATTCCTGATTGAGAAAGAGACGATCACCGGAAAAGAATTCATGAAGATTTACCGCAGATGTGAAGGAATTCCGGAACCGGAAGAAAAGAAAGAAGAGAATCCTGTAAAAGAGCAGACGATCGAGATGCCGAAGAAAGAGGAAGATACCGAAGCAAAGACAGCAGGAAGAGAAAGAAACGCAGAAGAAAGTAGAAAGAGATGAAGACGGATTCATCCTTCCGCAGAAGCGTGACTAGTCTAAAATAACAGAAGATGCAGAGGTTTCAGAACAATAGGTTCTGAAGCCTTTTTTTCTGTAGATTTTTTTTGAAAGAATGACTTGTATTGTCTGCAGGAAGCAAGGTATAATGTGACTATGGAAAATCAGACATTTATTATAGAAGACGAACTTAAAAAACTTCCTGGGAAACCGGGAGTCTATCTGATGCATGGGGAAAAGGACGAGATCATTTATGTTGGAAAGGCGATCAGCCTGAAGAACCGTGTCAGACAGTATTTTCAGCCGAGCAGGAACAGGGGGGCCAAGATAGACCAGATGGTGACGCATATCACCCGGTTTGAGTATATCGTGACGGATTCGGAACTGGAAGCACTGGTTCTGGAATGCAATCTGATCAAGGAACACCGGCCAAAGTACAATACGATGCTGATGGATGATAAGAGTTATCCATTTATCAAAGTGACAACCGGCGAAGCATATCCAAGGATTATGATGGCAAGGCAGATGAAGAAGGACAAGTCAAAGTATTTCGGCCCTTATACCAGTGTGACGGCGGTAAAAGATACGATCGAACTGATCCGAAGCTTTACCGTCTGCGTAGCTGTAACCGCATCCTTCCGCGCGATATCGGGAAAGAAAGATGCTGTCTCTATCATCATATCAAGCAGTGCGATGCACCGTGTCAGGGGGTATATTTCGCAGGAAAAATACAGAGAGTCGGTTGATGAAGTACTCAAATTCCTGGGAGGAAATTATGATAAAATCTTAAAGGATCTGGAGAAAAGATGCAGGAGGCATCGGATGATCTGGAATTTGAGAAAGCAATTGAATACCGGGAGCTTCTGCACAGCGTGAAGCAGATTGCACAGAAGCAGAAGATTACCGATACAGGGGGCGAGGACCGGGATATTGTGGCTCTTGCAAGAGAGCATGAGGATGCGGTGGTACAGGTATTCTTTATCCGCAATGGTCGTCTGATCGGCAGAGATCACTTTTATCTGCGGATTGCCCAGGGAGATGAAAATGCAGAGATCCTCTCCAGCTTTGTCAAGCAGTTCTATGCCGGAACGCCATATATTCCGGGCGAACTGATGCTTCCGGTGGAACCGGAAGAGCGGGAGATCCTGGAAGCATGGCTTGGAGAAAAACGTGGGCATAAGGTTCATTTCCGTATCCCGAAAAAAGGGGAAAAAGAAAAGCTTGTTGAGCTTGCGGCGAAAAATGCAAAGATGGTACTGGAAAAAGATAAGGAGCGTATCAAGCGTGAAGAAGGAAGAACGATCGGTGCAGTAAAAGAAATAGAAAAGTTGCTTGGTCTTAATAACCTGGTGCGTATGGAGGCGTATGATATTTCCAATACCAATGGATTTGCCTCGGTAGGGTCGATGATCGTTTATGAGAGGGGCAAACCGAAACGAAACGATTATCGTAAGTTCCACATCAAGGGTGTGCAGGGGGCAGATGATTATGCAAGTATGCGTGAGGTCCTCACCAGAAGATTCCGACATGGTCTGGAGGAACAGAAAAGCGGGAAAGAGCTGGGAAGTTTTAATGTTTTTCCGGATCTGATCATGATGGATGGTGGAAAAGGACAGGTTAATATAGCACTGGAAGTACTGGATGAACTTCATATATCCATTCCGGTATGCGGTATGGTCAAAGATGACCATCATCGGACGAGAGGACTCTACTATCAGAATATCGAGATTCCGATCGACCACAATTCCGAAGGGTTTCGACTGATCACAAGAGTGCAGGATGAGGCGCACAGATTTGCTATAGAATTTCACCGGAAACTGCGTAGTCAGGGACAAGTGCATTCGATCCTGGATGATATTCCGGGAATCGGACCTGCGAGAAGGAAAGCACTGATGCGGACATTTGCCAGCCTGGATGAGATTAAGAGTGCAGAGGTGGAAGATTTGAAAAAAATTCCATCAATGGATGAAAAATCGGCAAAAAACGTGTATAATTTTTTCAGGGGAAGCGAAAAGGAAGATACAGAAGCTACTCTGATGGAAGAACAATAAAAGGAGACAGGACTATGGGAGTTACATTAACAAAAATCGTAGAGAAGATGGAACTTAGAAATCTTACCCGGATGTCGATATGACACAGCGGGAAGTAAAAATTCCGGATATTAACCGTCCGGCACTTCAGCTCGCCGGATTTTTTTGATCATTTTGATTGCGAACGGATTCAGCTTATCGGATATGTAGAGTACACTTATCTGCAGACACTGGAATATGAGCATAAGATGAAAATATATGATACACTGCTTGAGTATGGGATTCCATGCTTTATTTTCTGCAGAAATCTGCAGCCGGATCCGGAATTTCTGGAGAAAGCAGTGAAGAACAATATTCCGGTATTTATTACGGATAAACAGACTTCTTCCTTTTCAGCAGAACTGATCCGCTGGATGAAAGTGGAACTGGCACCGTGTATTTCAATTCACGGGGTACTGGTGGATTGTTATGGAGTCGGTGTTCTGATCATGGGAGACAGCGGTATCGGTAAAAAGTGAGGCAGCACTGGAGCTGATCAAGCGAGGTCATCGTCTGGTAACCGATGATGTGGTAGAACTCCGTAAGGTCAGTGATGATACTCTTGTTGGTACAGCACCGGATATTACCCGCCATTTTATTGAACTTCGCGGAATTGGTATCATTGACGTAAAGACGCTGTTTGGTGTGCAGAGTGTAAGAGAGACACAAAATATTGATCTCGTCATTACGCTTGAGGACTGGAACAAGGATCGCGAGTACGACAGGCTTGGACTTACTGAGGAGTATACAGAATTTCTTGGTAATAAGGTTGTATGTCACAGTATTCCAATCCGCCCGGGACGTAATGTTGCCATTATCGTAGAATCAGCGGCAGTCAACCACAGACAGAAACAAATGGGCTATAACGCAGCGCAGGAGCTGTACCGCCGAGTACAAGAAAATCTAAAAAGAATATGTAAGGAGCAGGAGACAGATGAAATATTGTTTTGGTATCGATATAGGCGGAACGACAGTAAAGATGGGACTTTTTCAGGAAGACGGAGAGCTTCTTGACAAATGGGAGATCAAGACACGTACTGAGAACCAGGGAGAAGCAATCCTCCCGGATATTGCGCAGGCAGTGAAAGCAAAGATGGCAGAAAAGAAACTGGTGAAGGAACAGATCATCGGACTTGGAATGGGGCTTCCGGCACCGGTAACCGAGGATGGAATTGTTCAGAATACAGCAAATCTCGGATGGGGATACAAAGAAGTGACACGTGAACTGGAAGAGCTTCTTGACGGAATGAAAGTGATTCCGGGGAATGATGCAAATGTAGCTGCGCTTGGTGAGATGTGGAAAGGTGGCGGAAAAAGGCCACAAGAATGTTATTATGGTTACCCTTGGAACCGGTGTTGGCGGTGGAATCATCGTGGATGGAAAGTGCCTTGTAGGGGCACACGGTGCTGGCGGAGAGATCGGTCATTTGTGTGTAAACTACCAGGAGACAGAAACCTGTGGATGTGGAAAGAAAGGCTGTCTGGAACAGTATGCTTCTGCAACAGGAATCACAAGACTTGCCAATATGCGTCTTGCAAAAAGATGAGAAACCAAGTACCCTCAGAAATGTGGCAGAGATGTCTGCGAAAGAAGTGTTTGATGCAGTGAAAGCCGGAGACGAAGTTGCAATCGAAATCGCAACTGAATTTGGAAAGTATCTGGGACATGCGCTGGCGAACCTTGCAGCTGCCTGTGATCCGGCGGTTATCGTAATCGGCGGAGGGGTATCAAAAAGCCGGAGAGGTTCTGCTGGATTACATCAGGTCCATTTAAAGAAATGGCATTCTTTGCAGACAAAGATACAGAATTTGCACTCGCAGAACTTGCAAATGATGCAGGAATCTGCGGAGCAAAAGAAAACTGGTACTGAAATAAGTGAAAGATATTATAAAAAAAACAAAATCTTGTGAGAAATATTTAACATTCTTGCAAGATTTTTGTTTTTATAGAAGAAAATGCAGAATAACAAATGTTTACATTTGACATTCTGCACAAAATGATGTAGACTTATCGTAGTAACATTATTAAATAAGCCTATGAACTCTAAAAAATTGTGAAAAGGAAGACAAAATGATAATACGTAAAACATTAAGAGAGCAAGTAGTTGAAATTTTAAGACATAAGATTTTATCAGGAGAGATCAAACCGGGAGAACGAATTATAGAGGCAAAAGTAGCAGAAGAGCTGAAAGTCAGCAGAGGTCCCTTAAGAGAAGCTCTCAGGCAGATTGAAGAAGAAGGGTTGGTTGTATATGAAGCGCAGAAAGGCTGCGTAGTAAAGACGATGACTTATGAAGAGATGCAGGAAACATACCTGATCCAGTCTACGCTTGAGAAACTGGCAGTGCAGATGTGCGGGGAGAGATCAGCAAAGAACAGGATGAAGAGATGCAGAAGCTTGTCCTTTCCATGGAGAAAGCGGCCAATCAGAAAAGTATGTATGATGTTATAAAATTCGATGAACAGTTCCATGAATGTATTGTGAAGACCGCACACAGTGAAAAACTTCATAGAATATGGAAAATACTGGAAGGAGGGAATACGGAGGCATATTATACGATGGATACAAAAACTCTGGTACCATTTGATGTGCATCCACATCAATCATCAGAGAATTTTGGATCTGTTTCATAAAGGGACAGTCGAAGATATCTGTAAAGAGATAGAATTACACTACATGGTTGTCCCGCATGTTCTGTATGAAAATCAAAAGAAAAAGGAGAAAGGAACTGAAGGTATGGTTAAATTTATTGGGAAAAGGCTGGCATATGCTGTTTTGACATTGTTCTTGATTACGACAGCGACATTTTTCTTGGTAGCAGGTGCTCCCGGAGATCCGATCGCTGCGAAGGTTGGTCAGATGCCTGAACAGGCACAGCAGATTATCCGTGAGAAATACGGACTCGATCAGCCGGTAGTAAAACGGTATACAACTTATATGAAGAATCTTCTTACAACAGGAGACTTCGGAGAATCTATTATTTATACCGGTCAGTCAGCAAATGACATTATTAAAAACAATACGCTGGTATCAGCGAAGATAGGTTTGTTGGGACTACTCTTCCAGACAACGATTGGTATATGTCTTGGAATGGTAGCGGCTCTTAACAGGGGAAAACCGGTGGATCATGTCATAAGGGTACTCGTTGTATTAGCTATTTGTGTTCCTAGTTTCGTATTTGCATCTGTATTGCAGTATTTTCTGGCATTTAAGTGGAAACTGGTGCCGGTATTCGGCTGGGGACAAATGAAACATTATATTCTTCCGGTTGCCGCATATGCGATCGGCGGTATCGCATCTTATACAAAATATATGAGAAGCAGTACCTTATCTGTTATCGGATAAGATTATATTATTACAGCAAAAGCAAAGGGATGTACAAAGAAGAGAGTTGTACGGAAACATGTTTTGAGAAATGCAATGCTTCCTATCATTACTATGATCAGACCTTCTCTGGCAGGAATTTTGCAGGATCATTCATCCTTGAACGTATGTTTGCGATTCCGGGACTTGGATTCTACTATGTAAAAGCAGTTTCGGATAATGATTATACGATGGTAATCGGTCTTACAATTTTCTTTGCTATTTTGTTCGTTGGCTCGCTGATTGTAGTAGACATTCTGTATGGAATCGTCGATCCGAGAATCCGAGTTGCAAAAGGTAAGAAATAGGAGGGCTTCTGATGAGTACAAAAGAGGTAGTAATGACAGAAGAATGGAATGAATCAGATGATTTTAAACGTGTTGGGACGGAAGGATTATCTGGTGAAGATATCGGAGAGAAATCCCTGACCTATTGGGCGGATGTCTGGAGAAGATTCAGGAAAACAAACTTGCAATATTTGGTCTTATATTATTAGGCCTGATCGTAGTGCTCCTGTTTATCGGACCAATGGTCACAGGACAGGATTATCAGCTGATCGATGCGTCGATCAAGAATCAAGGACCAAGCAGTGCACACTGGTTTGGTACAGATGATATGGGAAGAGATCTCTTTACCCGTGTCTGTGTAGGTGGACGTATTTCAATTTATATTGGTTTATGTTGTACATTGGTAATGTTTGTGATCGGAGCACTTCTTGGAGCGCTGGCAGGATTAAAAGGCGGACTGGTAGATGACATCATCATGCGTATCTGCGAATTTATCGGAAACCTGCCATATCTGATCATTGTAGTAATTTTATCCATGGTACTTGGAAGAAGTATGTTCTCCCTTGTTTTTGCAATGAGCCTTACCGCGTGGGTAGGAACCGCGCGTATGGTAAGAGGACAGATCCTTCAGATCAAGGAACAGGATTATGTGCAGGCACAACAGCACTTGGTGCATCAACCGGACGTATTATTGTCAAACATCTTCTTCCGAATACACTTGGAATTATTATGGTTGATATCACGATGTCAGTTCGGGATTTATTTTCAGTGAGGCTTTCTTAAGTTATATCGGACTTGGAGTAAGACCACCGGAAACCAGCTGGGGAGCACTTGCATCAGCAGGACAGCAGCAGCTTATGTTTTACCCACATGAATTGTTCTTCCCATGTCTGATGATCGTACTTACAATGCTGACTTTCCATCTGATCGGTGATGGACTTTCAGATGCATTGGATCCGAAGCTGAGAAAATAAAAGGGGGAACTACAAGATGAAAGAAAAAAATACTGGAAGTGAAAAACCTGGAGGTATCTTTCAAGACCTATGCCGGAATCTCACATGCAGTAAGAGGAATTGATTTTAATCTGCATAAAGGAGAAACTCTTGCGATTGTAGGAGAGTCTGGCTGTGGTAAGACAGTATCTTCAAAAGCAATCATGCGATTGCTTCCAGAATCGAACACAATAATAGGTGAAAACTCTGAAGTATTGTTCCACGGGGAAGATCTTCTGAAAAAGTCAGAAAATGAAATGGTTTCCATTCGAGGAAGCAAGATTTCAATGATTTTCCAGGATCCGATGACCGCACTGAATCCGACCATGAAGATCGGAGATCAGATTGCAGAAAGTATTCTGATCCATAGACAGATTTCTAAAGAAGAAGCATATAAAGAAGCTTTTTTTTAGAAATGCCGCAACTGGTTAAAATACCAAATGCAGAAAACGAATGAAACAGTATCCGTTTGAATTTTCAGGCGGTATGAGACAGAGAGCGATGATCGCAATCGCACTTGCATGTAAACCGGAGATCCTGATTGCGGATGAGCCGACAACTGCTCTGGACGTAACCATTCAGGCACAGATTATGGAACTGATCGGAGAACTGCAAAAAAGAACTGGATATGGCGATGATCCTCGTAACCCATGACTTAGGTGTTGTAGCGAGTGTTGCAGATAAGATTCAGGTGATGTATGCAGGAAAAATTGTAGAACGTGGTGATGTACGAGAGATTTTCTATCAGTCTACACATCCTTATACGAGAGCTCTTCTGGATTCCGTTCCGAAGATTCATTCTACAAACAAAGAAACATTATATTCCTTAAAAGGAACGCCGCCGGATCTTATCAATCCGCCGGTTGGATGTTCTTTGCTCCGCGTTGTGAGTATGGAATGAATATCTGCAGAAAGAAATATCCGGAGCTTACAAAATTCAGTGATACACAGGAATGCAACTGCTGGCTTCATGATCCAAGAGCGGATGTGAGCAATCTTCCTGAGAATATGATAAGGAGGAGACAGTAACCATGGATAAAAAAGAAGTACTGATCGAAGTGAAAGACCTGAAGAAATATTTTCAGGTTGGAAGAAACCAGACACTGAAGGCAGTGGATGGGGTAAACTTTAAGATCTATAAAGGTGAGACTCTTGGAATCGTAGGAGAATCCGGCTGTGGTAAAACAACCTGTGGAAAGACAGTTATGGGGCTTTACAAGGCTACAGGCGGTGAAGTTCTTTTGACGGAGTTGATATTAATAAACTGAATAAAAATGAAAAGAAAGAGTTTACAAAGAGAGCTCAGATTATTTTCCAGGATCCATATTCTTCACTGAATCCGAGAATGACAGTCGGTGACATCATCGGGGAAGGAATTGACATTCACAAGCTTTATACCGGAAAAGAACGCCAGGAAAAGATTTATGAATTACTGGAACTGGTCGGACTTAACCGAGAACATGCGCTTCGTTTCCCTCATGAATTCTCAGGCGGACAAAGACAGCGTATTGGAATCGCAAGAGCACTTGCTATCGAACCAGAATTCATCGTTTGCGATGAGCCGATTTCAGCTCTTGACGTTTCCATTCAGGCACAGGTTGTCAACCTGCTGATCGAACTTCAGCAGAAGAAAAACCTGACCTATCTCTTTATCGCACATGACCTGTCTATGGTAAAACATATTTCAGACCGTGTCGGTGTAATGTATCTGGGAAATATGGTTGAATTTGCAGAGAGTGATGAATTATATCAGAATCCACTTCATCCATATACAAAAGCGTTGATGGCAGCGATTCCGATCCCGGATCCGGACACAGAAGAACAGAAGAAGAGAATTCGACTCGAGGGAGAGATCCCAAGCCCGGTTAATCCAAAACCTGGATGCAGATTTGTGACGAGATGCAGATATGCAACAGAAAAATGTCATCAGGAGACACCGCAGCTTGAAGAACTCAAACCGGAACACTTTGTAGCTTGTCATAGAGCAAAAGAGTTGATGGAAGATCACCCGCAAGAGTAATCTTGCTGGATATAAAGGAGGAAGACTATGAAAAAAAGAAAACATTAGCGATGGGACTCGCAGTAGCAATGGCAGTCAGCTGTCTTGCCGGATGTGGCGGAGATGACAAAAAGCTAGTTCTGACGGAAAAACAGAACAGGTTCTGAATATCTCCAACAACAGTGTGGTTGTCGGACTGAACCCGCTGATCAACACAACTGGCCCGGATAACTCAGCATTTAACATGGTATTGGATCCACTCGTTAAAAAGAGTAACTCAGGAAGGAAATACCTATAAAATCGTGCCTGCTGCAGCAGAGAGCTGGGATATCAGTGAAGATGGACTTACTTATACTTTCCACATGAACAAAGATGCGAAGTGGAGCGATGGAACGAAAGTAACTGCAAATGACTTTGAATTTACTTTCCAGAAGATGGCAACTCCATCCGTTGCAAAAGAACAAATGCATGGCTGTTTGATGGAATTATCGAGAACTTCTCAGAAGCTCTTTACGATCAGGGAAAGAAACCGGAAGAAATCGGTGTACATGCCATTGATGAAGATACACTGGAAATCAAAATTATCCACCCGGCATCTTACTTCCTGGAACTGGTTTCCTCATCAGCTTATCCGGTAAACAAAGCAATGTATGAAAAACTCGGAAGCGACTATGCAACATCAGAAACAAAGACTGTATTTAACGGACCTTTCAAGATTGAAAGCTGGAGTCAGAATACAGAGATGGTATTGGTAAGAAATGATCAGTACTGGGGAGCCGACGATGTGAAGCTTGACAAGATCAATAGCAAGATCATTCAGGAATCAGGTACTGCAGTTCAGTCTTATATCAACGGTGAACTGGATGTGATCGGTACAACGGATGCAAACTGGGGAAAGACTATTGAAGAACAGGGAGAATCTGAATCTTATCAGGTTCCGGATAGTGCACCGGAATTCTTCATGCTGAATGCAAAGCAAACGAATATCTGTGCAATGAAAAGATCAGACAGGCTTTATCAGTAGCTTATGACCGTCAGGAAATGATCGATACTCTTCGTAATGGAAAAGGTGTTCCGATTTATTCTATGATGCCAGATACCATTCAGGTTGGGGAAAAACATACACAGAATTAGTTGGCGGAAAGAACCATTTCGTTCAGGAACTTCAGGATGAAATCAAAGATCCGAAAGCTTTACTTATTGAAGGGTTAAAAGAACTTGGTAAAGATCCAGACCCGTCAAAAGTGACAATCCGTTATGCAAGCCGTGGTACATCTGAAGTATCTAAAAAGATTGCTGAATGGATGAAACAGCAGTGGGAAAGCGTTCTTGGAATCAATATCGAAATCGATATGATGGAATGGAACATCATGTGGGATAAGATTGACGCCGGTGATTACGATATCGCAACAGGCGGCTGGGGACCATACTACAATGAACCAAGTGCTCTTCTTCAGTTATTCGATCCGGATAATGGATATTTCAACGCAGAAAAGACAGGATGGTCTGGAGAAGATCCTAAGAAATATCAGGAACTTCTGAATGAAGCAAAATTTGAAGTTGATGACCAGAAGAAGGCAGAGCTTTATCTGCAGGCAGAAGAACTGGTTGTTAAGTCAGGACTGATCGAACCTACTTATGTTGAAGAAGCACCTACATTTGTTAAGAAATATGTGAAGAACTACTTCGTTTCTACAGTTGGTCAGGTTGATTTCTCAAAGGTTTATATTGAAAAATAGCATGTCTTTTAGAGATATAAATTAAACAAAAATGTCATAGAGGTTGCAAAACCTCTATGGCACTTTTTAAGGTAAAAAATAAAAAGTAAATGGAGAAATGATTATGTATGTAATTAAAAATGGAACCATTCATACCGGAACGGGTGAAGTGCTCGAAAACTATGATATCTTAATCGAGGGAAAAAGATTAAGAAAATCGAAAAAGAATATCTGCGAAGCGGATGCAGAAATTATCGATGCAACAGGAAAACAGGTTTTCCCTGGTTTCATCGATCCACATTCTTCTATCGGAGCTATGGGGATTCCGACTCGTTACAGAGATAATGCAGAAACTACAAATGTAATCAATCCGGATCTGAGCGTGAAGTATGCCATCGATCCAGATGAAGTGAATGCACAGGAATTCTACAAATCAGGAATTACATCTGTTGGATTTTCACCGGATCACAGCAATGTGATCGGAGGACAGATTACAGTGTGTAAGACAGCTCCGGATCATATGGCAAACCGTATTGTAAAAAGAGCACGCAGCAATGAAGGGGAGCGTATGCTCAACCGTTAAGGATGTATATGGTGCAAGTAACCAGATGCCGAAAACAAGAATGGGAATTTTCCATTTGCTCAAAGAAGCAATCAGAAAAGATGACCTTTTGAAGAAATATCAGATGCCATTTGTCATCGCTGCAGAAACTGCAGGTGAGATTCAGTGTCTTATGGAGCTTCTGAAAGATGAAGATATCCAGCTTACAATCGTAGATGGATTTGAATTCGGCGATGCGATTGAAGAACTGAAAGAAAAGAAAGTTGGAATTATCTTTGGTAATTTCAGCAATCTGTCACAGATTTCCAAACATGAAATCGACCTTTCCAGATTAAAAGAACTGGTAGAAAACGGAAACCGCATCGCATTTACAAACACATGCAAAGGTGCTTCTGAAGGTAGAGAAGTATTCATCTGGAGTGCAATCGAAGTATATCGTGCAGGAATCGATGCCGAGGATGTAGTAAAATGATGACGATCCAGCCAGCCGAGATGCTTGGTGTTGCAGATCAGATCGGAAGTATCGAAGTTGGAAAAGACGCGGACATCACAATTTACAGTGATCATCCTGTAAAATCTTATGCGGCACACGTACAGTTTTGTATGATAAATGGAAAGGTGGTATTATCGTAATGCAGACATTAATCAAAAATGGTATTTTGTATACAATGACAGAGGATAAGGGCATCTTTCAGGGGATATTCTCGTCGAAGGAACAAAGATCAAAGAAGTAGCAGAACATATCAGTGAAGACTGCTTAGAGGATGGAGATAAGCTCATTGAGGCAGAAGGATATTATGTTCTTCCGGGACTTATCGATGCACATTCTCACATCGGATTATTTGATTTCAATGTGGATCCGGGTGTAGACGATGCCAATGAGATGACAAATCCGGTTACTCTTTCTGTTGATGCACGTTTTGGAACAAATCCAAAAGCAAGAGAATTTAAAGTAGCTTATGAGCACGGAATCACAACCATGCTTCTGACTCCGGGAAGCGGAAATGTATTTTGCGGACTTCCGTTTGCACTTAAAACTTATGGAAACAATGTGTTTGATATGACAATCAAATCTCCATGTGCTGTAAAGATTGCTCTTGGCGGTAATCCGAAAAAAATACATACGGAGATCAGAGAAGACTTCCGATGACAAGAATGGGAATCGCTAAGGTTCTGATGATACCTTTGCAAAAGCAAAGAAATACATGGAAGACAAAGAACAGAATAAAGAAGTGGAGTATGATCCGGATATGGAAGCTCTTTGCCTGGCTTTAAAAGGAGAAATTCCATGTAAGATCCACTGTACACAGTATGATATGCTCACAGCAATCGAGATTGCGAAAAAATACAACGTACACTTCTCATTAGAACATGCATGGGGAGCAACCGATTATCTGGATGAAATCGTGGAAAGCGGATGCGATATATGCTACGGACCGATTGCAACTTACCGTAGCCCTGGAGAACGTAGAAAATCGATGTGGAAGCTGTAAAAATGCTGGATGACAGAGGGGTGAATGTGGCGATGATCACTGATTCACCGATTCTGAGTGAAGAATCCCTGTATCATCATGTGGGAGAAGCAGTGCGTGAAGGACTTGCACAGGAGAGAGCAGTAAGAACGGTTACGATCAATGCTGCAAAAGTGCTGGGCGTAGAAGACCGTCTGGGAAGCCTGGAAGAAGGAAAAGATGCAGATATTATTGTAATGAAAGGAAAACTCGGACTTGATACCGATGCGATGGTATACTATACGATGATTGAAGGTAAGATCGTATATCAGAAATAGAAACCAGATTGATAGATAAAGAGAGATCAGTGAATTTCAAATATTCACTGATCTCTTTTTCTAATTGGATGATAGATTCTTATTGTCCATTGCCAGAATCTGAGCCGCCGGTATTGCCGGAATCAGTGCCGCCACCGGTATTACCGGAATCGCCACCGGTATTACCGGAATCGCCACCAGTATTACCGGAATCGCCACCGGTATTACCAGAATTGCCACTATTATTACCGGAATCAGTGCCACCGCCGGTATTGCCGGAATCACCGCCGGTACCACCGGTAGTATCCCCATTAGTGCCGGTAGAGTTACCGGAGGAGTTTCCACCCGTTGTACTATTAGAATCGGATTTGTCATTCGAATTTTTGTACTGTTTTGGTAGTTGACTTGCTTCCATATCCGGAACATGTCTCGGTCGGGACAGTATCCGGATCAAACCATTCGGTCTGTGACGGACAGCCGGAACCGGCAAGTTTACCGGAAATTGTACATACGCTCTTCTGAACGAGAGAACCTGGCATCGCGAAGTCTTTGTAGGTTAGTCCCAAAGCTTCATCGATCCGGTTCATGATCTTAGCCCAGATCTTGAAATGATAGTTCCAGCTTCCTTCAGACATTTCCTGGTTACCATCGTAACCCATCCAGATACCACAGGTATAATACGGTGTAAATCCTTCGAACCAGAAGTCACGGTTGTCGGAGGTTGTACCGGATTTACCGGATGCAGGCATATTATTGAGCTGTGCATCGGTTGCAGTACCCTTTGTGACAACATCCTGCATGGCGTTGGTAAGAAGTGCTGCAGTTGTATCTTTGATCACAGTGTGGCTTTCCGGATTGGAGTTGTCGATCAGGACATTACCATCATGATCCAATACCTTTGTGTACAGGGATGGTTTGTTATATACACCGCCGTTTGCAATGGATGCATAGGCTGCTGTCAGTTCATAGTTGTAAACACCATGGGAAATACCACCAAGAGCAAGAGACTCTACAGCATCGTCTTCGGTAAGTGTGGAAAGACCAAATTTCTCGCAGTATTCAAAACCAAGATTGATACCAATCTTATTCAATGTCTTTACCGCAATGATGTTCATGGACTGTTCGATCGCCTGACGGTATGTTACGGTACCTTTTATAGTAATCGCCCCCACCAGTTATGAACCTGATGATGTTCCAGGTCGTGCTGATAGTAGTATTCTTCATCAACTTCGGTGGTAGCAAGTGTAAGATCTGCGCTGTCCAATGCCGGAGCGTATACGGCAAGAATCTTGAATGTAGAACCTGCGTTACGGGTAGAACCCTTGTATGCGCGGTTCAGTCCACGGTTGGTTGTCTTTTGTCCACGGCCACCGACAAGAGCTTTTGATCTGCCCTGTTTTCTGATCGATGATGGTCAGTGAAGTCTGCGGCTGTGGAGAGAGGTTGACATACTCATCATAGGTCTCGCCATCCGGAGAAGACTGTTACGGAATGCGTCAATTCTTTTCCTGTGCAGCTTCCTGTGATCCGAAGAGAAGTCCTTCATCATCACCGTACTGATCTGCCCCGAATTGTTTCAGGTGTCCGGCACTGTAGTTATCTACCGAGCCATCAGTATGATAGACTGTGAGGGCATAATCAACACCCCAGTCAATATTGGCCGGATAATTGTTGTCATCATTCAATTCTTCATCACAGATGTTCTGCATCGTAAGATTCTGAGTTGAATAAATGGTGAGACCACCGCTGTACAGTGCGTTCTCTGCCTGTGTCTGGGAATATCCAAGTCCGTCTTCTGAGGTGAGATCTTCGATCAGCTGCTCAGACAGGGCATCAACAAAATAAGAGTTGACGGTGTTGGTCTCTTCGATCCGTGTATTTACGTTCTGAATTCTGGAATATACGTCATCTGCCAGTGCTTCATCATGGGCAGCCCTGGTCGATCCAGCCCTGATCGAGCATATTATCCAGAACTTTTTTGCGGCGGGTTGCGTTGTCTTCCGGATTGGTGATCGGATTGTATCTTCCCGGATTCTGTGTGATTGCAGCGATGGTTGCAGATTCGGAAAGGTTAAGTTCATTGACATCCTTATTAAAATATCTCTGTGCGGCTGACTGTACTCCCAGACAGTCCTGACCAAGGTTGATCGTGTTCAGGTAGCTTTCAAGGATTGAATCTTTATCAAGCTGCTTTTCAGCCTGAATTGCGAGATACTGTTCCTGGATCTTACGTTCCAGCTTTTCTTCAAAAGTGCTTTCATTTACAAAGTCAGGGAAGACATTGTTCTTGATCAGCTGCTGGGTAATGGTACTGGCTCCTTCAGAGAAGTTGCCACCATGAGTGATACCAACAACAAAAGCACGGATAATACCTTGGATATCAACACCGTTATGCTTGTAAAAACGGGAGTCTTCGATTGCGACGAATGCATGCTGCAGATCCTCCGGGATCTGATCAATCGTCTTATATACACGGTTGGCACCTGCACCGGTGAATTCGGCTATTGTTGTCGTGCCGTCATCTGCAAGTGCGGTGGACGTATAACCCTGTGGTTTGATGCTGTCAGCTGTAATCTCAGGTGCATTATCAATCACATGCTTGATGATAAAGCCACCTCCGATCGCTGCGAGGATACAGCAGACAAAGATACATAATAGAAAACCTTTAAAAAGGCGAACGCCCAGTTTCTTTTTTGTGCATATTCTTTTTCGATGTTATGCGTTTTTGTTTTTTAGAAGCTTTTCGCTTTCCATAATTCATGAATGCTTCCTCCTTCATATTGCAATATTATATCAAACTTGATAATCTAAATAAAGGAAAAATTGAAAACTTCAATGTTCCATTTTACAAAATTAAGAAAATTTCGGAAATATAGGGAAATTGTAACATTTTTGTAATTTTCTTGCATCTGAAGAAATAGATTTGTATACTGGGAATAGTGAAAATATAAGGAAAATGAAGGAAAAACGCAGACATGCAGGAAGAATACAAAACAGTATACCGGGGAGGAGAAGGGAAATTGTTGAAAAGAAATCCCGTTTTATCGCAACGGTAAGACCGGTACACTCAGAAGAAGAAGTACTGGCATTTATAGAAGAAGTGAAGAAAAATACTGGGACGCAAGACATAACTGTTTTGCTTATGTGATCGGTGTAACAAATCCAACTCTGAGATGTAGTGATGACGGGGAGCCTGCAGGTACAGCAGGAAAACCGATGCTGGATGTGCTTACAGGGGAAGGTCTTCACGATACGGCGGTTGTTGTGACCAGGTATTTTGGCGGGACGCTTCTGGGAACAGGTGGTCTGGTGCGGGCTTATCAGGGAGCAGTAAAGGAAGGTCTTCAGGCAAGTACTGTGATCACAAAGCGCCTGGGTTACCGGTATGAGATTGGAACGGATTATACCGGACTTGGGAAGATCCAGTATATCCTCGGACAACGGCAGATCAGTGTGCAGGATACACAGTATACGGATAAAGTGCTGATGAAAGTGATTCTGCCTTATGATCAGGAGCAATGTGTGGTTTCCGAGATTACAGAGGGAACAAATGGACAGGCTGTGATCGAAAAAGGAGACAGCTGCTATTTTGCGGAGGATGGAAAAGAAATCCTGGTTTTTGAGGAATAGAACAGGAAAAAAACCCCTATACAGAACGGAGAATCCGTTCTGTATAGGGGTTTTAATGTCTTAGTATACAGGAGGAACTGCAGACAGCAGGTTCTCTGTATGAGCTTATTGGTTTACTGGAATTCCGGTTCGATCAGACCGTAAGTTCCATTCTTTCTCTTATATACGACATTGACTTCGTCTGTCTCAGCATTGCTGAATACGTAGAAGTTATGTCCGAGAAGTTCCATCTGAATGCAGGCATCCTCCGGGAACATTGGTTTGATGCCGAAACGTTTGGTACGGACGATCTCAATCTCATCTGACTCTCTGCTGCCGAATCAGTATCGGATTCAATAAATTCCTGACGGAAATCATGTCCGCCCTGCTGTTTTGCGATCAGTTTGGTTTTATACTTTCTGAGCTGACGCTCGATAATTTCTTCTACGAGATCAACAGATACATACATATCACTGCTTACCTGTTCGGAACGGATAATGCTGCCTTTAACAGGAATCGTAACCTCTATTTTCTGACGTTCTTTTCTACACTGAGTGTAACGATAATGTCAGTTTCAGGAGTAAAATACTTTTCCAGTTTTCCTAATTTCTGTTCTACAGCCTGTCTGAGACCAGGTGTGATGTCAATGTTTCTTCCGCTAATGATAAAATTCATACAGCTCAACTCCTTTTTTCTCATATTTCTCATAGTATGTACGGAGATAAGTGCATCTATAAGAGCTTGACCAGCAGGATGTATAGATAGTTTTTATATCCTTCCGGCTATAGCTACATTATACTCTATCATAGGGGAGAGATGCAATGGTAAATGCAAAAAATTATTAAAATTCTGTAAAGAAAACTGAATTATCAGAAAATTCTGTCAATGTATGGAGCGGATTACTTCGATACGACTGATCTTGCCGTTATGCATTTTGGCAACGCGCAGACCAAAATTATCGAAGAATGTACTTGCACCAACACCAATTTCTGTTTTTTTCCTGTTCAAATCTTTTAGTGATCACGTCATATAAGGTTTGTTCATCTTCATATGGAATATGGACGTGCAGGATGCTGTTTACAATTCGTGCTTTTGTAGTAGCACGGAAAATAATTTTCTCAGATTCATCAAATTCAATAAAAAAGGAACTTTCTGGTTGCAAATAAAAGTGCGATGGAGATCACACCGATCAGGCTGGATACCGGATTATTATGTGCCATGATCACCTGTCTGGCGATGGCAAATAACAGCACCTCAAACACAGTGGAAGGCTTGTGCTGATAAAGCATACGGATCAGCTCGACACCAATGATCAGATTGAAACAGGTTTCTACCAGGTCTTCGTAATTTGGATAAATATTCAGATCCGGAACATTTGGCATGGACAGGATCAGCTGGACAAGCAGAATGATGATTCCGGCAGCCAGAACGAATGAAATGATAAATTCCAGAAGTACGGTCAGCTTATGGAGTGCTGCGTTTAAGTATTTTTCATAAAAATCCCCCTTGTTCGTTGTATACAAAGATTGTAACGGATACAAGGGGAAGTGTAAAGAAAAATCTATAGTTTTTACTGGAAATTGCTTCTCTTACGGAGTTTAGGATCCAGAATCTTTTTACGGATACGCAGGCTCTTCGGTGTGACTTCCAGAAGTTCATCGGTATCGATGAAATCAAGTGCTTCTTCCAGACTGAGGATTCTCGGCGGAGTAAGCTTTAAGGCTTCATCAGCACTTGAAGAACGAGTATTGGTAAGATGCTTGGTCTTACATACATTTACTTCGATATCATCTGTTTTTGCATTTTCACCGATGACCATACCGGAATAAACTTTTTCACCAGCTCCGATGAAGAGTGTTCCACGATCCTGTGCGTTGAACAGACCGTAAGCTAACAGCTTCACCTGTCTCGAAGGCGATCAGGGATCCCTGGCTTCTGTACTGGATATCTCCTTTATACGGAGCGTAGCAGTCAAAGGCTGTGTTCATGATACCGTTACCTTTTGTATCGGTCAGGAATTCTCCACGATAACCGATCAGACCTCTTGACGGGATGGAGAATTCAAGACGGGTGTATCCGCCATTAGACATTCCCATGTTGCGGAGTTCGCCTTTTCTCTGGCTTAATTTATCAATAACTGTACCTGTAAATTCATCCGGTACATCAATGTATACGGTTCCATTGGCTCGAGCTGCTTGCCGTTTTCGTCTTTTTTGTAAAGAACTTCGGCTTTGCTGACTGCGAATTCATATCCTTCACGTCTCATATTCTCGATTAGAACGGAAAGGTGAAGCTCACCACGTCCGGATACTTTGAAGCTGTCTGTGTTGTCTGTCTCTTCAACACGAAGGCTGACATCTGTGTTCAGTTCGCGCATCAGACGATCACGTAAGTGACGGGAAGTTACATATTTATCCTTCCTGTCCGGCAAATGGACTGTCATTGACAACGAACTGCATTGCGATCGTAGGTTCGGAAATCTTCTGGAATTGGATCGGAACCGGATTGTCCGGCGAACAGATCGTATCACCGATGGAAATATCTGCAATACCGGAGATTGCAACGATAGAACCGATGCCTGCTTCTTTTACTTCTACTTTATTCAGACCGTCAAATTCATATAATTTGCTGATCTTTACTTTTTTCTGTTTGTCCGGATCATGATGGTTTACAACAACTACATCCTGGTTGACAGAAATCGTTCCGTTATCGACTTTTCCAACACCGATACGGCCAACGTATTCATTGTAATCGATGGTACTGATCAGCATCTGTGTACCTGCATCAGGATCTCCTTTGGAGCCGGGATATAATCCAGAATGGTCTCAAACAGAGGAACCATGTCTTTCGGTTCATCGTCGATATTGTAAGTTGCATATCCGTCTCTTGCAGAAGCAAAAAGGAACGGGCAGTCAAGCTGTTCGTCGGATGCGCCCAGATCGATGAGAAGTTCAAGAACTTCATCGATAACTTCTTCCGGACGTGCTTCCGGACGGTCGATCTTGTTGATACATACGATAACCGGGAGCTTCAGTGCAAGAGCTTTTTTCAAAACGAATTTGGTCTGTGGCATGGCACCTTCAAAAGCGTCAACCAGAAGAACCACACCATTGACCATCTTAAGGACACGTTCTACTTCTCCACCGAAGTCAGCATGTCCCGGAGTATCTATAATATTGATCTTTGTATTTTTATAAACAACTGCAGTATTTTTGGAAAGAATGGTAATTCCACGTTCACGTTCGATATCGTTGGAATCCATTACTCGTTCTGCTACTTCCTGATTCTCACGGAATACACCGCTTTGCTTTAATAAGTTCATCTACTAATGTTGTCTTACCATGGTCAACATGGGCGATAATCGCGATATTACGTACATCTTCACGTTTTGTCTTCATATTCTCAAAACCCTTCTTATTACCTATTTAAAGTTATCTGCAACCCGTATAGTTTATCACATTTTGAAAAATTTACAAGTAGAAAGAAAAAAATTTGACTTTCTGCAAAAAAAAAGGTTACTTTTTGATTTGAAAATTCATAGATTAGATAGTGATCAAATAAGAACGGTCAAAATACGATGCGAAGAGGAAGGAGATTTACATTATTATGTCAGATAAGATTATTGAAAATAACCAGGTAAACGATCATGGGAAAGGTAGCAACTGAATTTTCATTCAGCCATGAGGTCTTCGGAGAAGGCTTTTATATGGTAGAGGTAGAAGTGAAAAGACTGAGCAATTCAGAAGACCGTATTCCGCTGATGATCTCAGAGAGGCTGATCGATGTGACACAGGATTATACCGGAGAGTATATTATGGTAAACGGACAGTTCCGCTCTTACAATCGGCATGAAGAGCAGAAAAACCGTCTGGTTTTATCCGTATTTGTACGGGAATTTCATTTATGGAAGAAGAACCTGACGGGGACAAAGACCAACAGTATCTGGCTGGATGGCTATATCTGCAAAGGAACCGATCTACCGGAAGACACCGCTTGGAAGGGAGATTGCAGATCTTTTGCTGGCAGTGAACCGGCCATATGGAAAATCGGATTACATTCCATGTATCTGCTGGGGAAGGAATGCCAGATTTGCCTCCGGCTTTGAAGTGGGAGAGCATGTACAGCTTCTGGGAAGGATCCAGAGCAGTGGAATATGTAAAACGGATTTCAGATACCGAGACAGAAAAGAGGGTTGCTTATGAAGTTTCGGTCAGTAAACTGGAAAAGACTCTGATTGACAGTGCCTGCATTTAATGCTAAACTTGATTTGATCGTTTAGTATCATAAAGCAACATGTCAGGAGGAATATTATGGCTATATTTACAGGATCAGGAGTGGCACTTGTAACGCCGTTTCATGAGGACGAGAGTATAAATTATGACAAACTGGATGAAATGCTGGACTACCATTGTACACATGGGACCGACAGTATTATCATCTGCGGAACAACAGGTGAATCCTCTACTTTATCAGAAGAAGAGCACATGGAATGCATCAAATTTGCGATCGAGCGTGTCAAGGGAAGAATCCCGGTGATCGCAGGTACCGGTTCCAACAGTACCTACACAACGATCCAGATGTCAAAAGAGGCAGTAGAAGACGGTGCAGACGGACTGCTGCTTGTAACACCATATTATAACCAATGTACACAGGACGGACTGATCGCACATTATACCGCTGTTGCAAAAGAAGCAAAAGCACCAATTATCCTTTACAGTGTGGCGAGCCGTACCGGTGTGAATATTGCTCCGGAGACAGTTGCAGCTTTACATAAAAATATAGAGAATATTGTTGCGGTAAAAGAAGCATCAGGCAATATTTCCCAGATTTCAAAGATCATGCAGCTGACAGATGGCAAGATCGATCTGTATTCAGGCAATGATGACCAGATCGTACCGCTCCTTTCTGTTGGAGGAAAGGGTGTCATCTCAGTTCTTGCGAACGTGGCTCCGCAGTATACACATGACATCTGTGCAAAGTTCTTTGAAGGAGATGTCAAGGGAAGCTGTAAGATGCAGCTGGATGCGATTCCGCTGATCGAGAAGTTATTCTGTGAAGTGAATCCGATTCCGGTTAAAAAGGCTTTAAATCTGATGGGATGGCAGGCAGGTCCTTTGCGTATGCCTTTGACAGAGATGACAGAAGCACATACAGCACAGCTTGCAAAAGAACTGGAAGCATTTGGAATTAAACTGGCATAATAAAGGGTCAGATTATAGAGAAAAGGGACTGACTGGAGTATCCATCAGTTCCTTTTGTGCATTATACAGGAATTTGTGAAAAGATACACAAGAAAATGGAGATAACAAGGAGGAATACAAAATGGTTAAGGCAATTATGCATGGATGTAACGGAAAAATGGGACAGGTGATCTCGGGACTTGTAAAGGAGGATGATGTGATCGAGATCGTGGCAGGTATTGATAAATTCACCGGAATCGAGAATCCGTACCCGGTATTTACAAGCCTTGCAGAGTGTGATGTGCAGGCAGATGTTGTGATTGATTTCTCAAACGCAGCAGCAGTTGATGAGCTCCTGGATGTATGTGTGGAGAAAACTCTTCCGGTTGTTCTTTGCACAACAGGACTTTCTGAGGAACAGCTTGCAAAGGTGAAAGAAGCAGGAGAAAAAGTTGCGGTTCTCCGTTCTGCAAACATGTCACTGGGAGTCAATCTTCTGATGAAGCTTTTTAAAGGATGCAGCAAAGGTTCTTGCTCCGGCAGGCTTTGATATTGAAATTGTAGAAAAACATCATAATCAGAAAGTTGATGCTCCAAGTGGAACAGCGATCGCACTTGCAGATTCGATTAATGAAGCGATGGCTGACCAGTATGTATACAATTATGACCGCAGCCATGAACGAAAAAACGTGAGAAAAACGAAATCGGGATCGTTGCAGTACGTGGAGGTACGATCGTTGGACAGCATGACGTCATCTTTGCGGGGGCAGATGAAGTGATCGAATTCCACCACACTGCATATTCAAAAGCAATTTTGGAAAAGGTGCAGTTGAAGCTGCCAAATTCCTGGCTGGAAAACCGGCAGGAATGTACGATATGAGTGATGTGATCGGACTGTAAGCAGAAAAAGCTTTTTATACAAAGGGAGGAAGTTATGAAAGCATTAGAGGAGAAATATCTGGAAGGGCTGTCGGAATTATTTCCATCAATCGCAGCTGCGTCCACAGAAATTATTAACTTACAGGCAATCGTGAATCTTCCAAAAGGCACGGAGCATTTCCTGACCGATATCCATGGAGAATATGAAGCGTTTGCACATGTGCTGAAGAACGGATCGGGTTCGGTAAAGCGCAAGGTCGATGATGTATTTGCAAACACAATGAGCAGCCGGGACAAGCAGACACTGGCAACCTTGATCTACTATCCACGGGAGAAGATGGAGCGGATCCGGGAAGAAGAACAGAATATGGATGACTGGTACAAGATCATGCTGTACCGTCTGATCGAGGTAGCAAAACGTTCGGCGAGCAAATATACCAGATCGAAGGTCAGAAAAGCACTCCCGAAGGATTTTGCATATGTGATCGAGGAACTGATCACAGAAAAGTCAGGAATGACAGATAAGGAATCATATTATAATTCGATCATCAGTACAATTATCCAGATCGGAAGAGCGGAGGAATTTATTGTAGCCTTGTGTGAACTGATCCAGCGACTGGTCGTGGATCATTTGCATATAGTAGGCGATATATATGACAGAGGACCGGGACCGCATATTATCATGGACAAGCTGATGGAGTATCATTCGGTGGACATCCAGTGGGGGAATCATGATATCCTGTGGATGGGAGCGGCAGCAGGGGCAGAAATGCTGTATTGCGAATGTAATCCGTATCTGTGCCCGCTATGGGAATCTGGATATTCTGGAGGATGGATATGGGATCAATCTGCTTCCACTTGCAACTTTCGCGTGGAAACAGTATGCAAAAGATCCCTGTGAATGCTTTTTATTAAAAGGGCAGGACAACTGCAAACCACAGGAGATGGAACTGAATATGAAAATGCACAAGGCAATTTCTGTTATCCAGTTCAAAGTAGAAGGACAGGCAGCAGAGCTTTATCCGAATTTGGTTTCCAGAGAAGAAACTTTCTGGATAAGATCAACTACGAGGAAGGGACTATAACGATAGGAGGAAAAATCTATCAGCTTCTGGATGATTATTTTCCGACAATAGATCCGAAGAATCCATATCAGCTTTCAGCTGAAGAAGAAGAGATCATGAACCGCCTGGTAAAAGCGTTCCAGAGCTGTGAAAAATTGCAGAGGCATATGCGTTTCCTTTTGAACAAAGGAAGTCTTTACAAGATTTACAATTCCAATCTGCTGTATCACGGCTGTGTTCCACTGAATGATGACGGATCACTCAGAAAGGTAAAGATATACGGTAAAAGCTATCAGGGAAGGACACTTTATGATGTGATGGAGTCCTATGTGAGAAAAGGATTTTTGCGGTAGATCCGGATGAAAAGAAAAAAGGGCGTGACCTGATGTGGTATATCTGGCAGGGTGCGAATTCTCCTCTTTTCGGCAAAGATAAAATGGCGACCTTTGAGCGTTATTTCCTTGCAGAAAAGGAGCTGTGGAAAGAAAAAAGAATGCGTATTATCTTCTTCTTGAAGATGAAAATGTGATGAACGGAATTCTGGATGAATTTGGCCTGGACAGAGAAATTTCCCATATCATCAACGGACATGTTCCGGTGAAAACGAAAAATGGAGAGAATCCGGTCAAATGTGGTGGAAAAGTGCTTGTTATTGATGGCGGATTTTCAAAAGCGTACCAGAAAGAAACCGGAATTGCAGGATACACGCTGATCTATAATTCCTATGGACTGATCCTTGCGGCGCATGATCCGTTTGAATCGACGGAGGCAGCTATTGAAAAAGAAAGAGATATCCATTCGGACAGTGTGATCGTAAAACGGACACTCGAACGCAAGACGGTAGGAGATACTGATGTTGGAAAAGTACTGAAGGAACGGATCGCGGATCTGGAGGCATTGCTGGACGCTTACAGAAGTGGTCAGATCATCGAAAAAATTTAAAAATAAGTATAAAAATCCTTTTTCTGCGGATAGTAATAGTACAAGTATTTTACAGAAAAGGAGAATTACAACATGCAATATCTAAGAAGAATGGTTCTGGTTTTTACCTGTGTGATGCTGATGGGAGGAATTACGGCGTGTGGAAATGGTGATAACGCGCAAATCCGGATACGAATACCGGTGGGACGAATCAGAATGGAACGGTAAATGATGTCACAAACGATATCGGAGATGGTATTGAGGATGCAGTAGATGATGTGGAAGACGGAGTCGATGATATGACCAGAAACAGGACAGAGGACCGGAATGTAAATGATAATCATACAATAGATGGTCAGGAATAGGGAAAAGGCAAGACTTTGCGGAAAAGTCTTGCCTTTTTTACAGAACAAAAGGTAGTAAAATGTCCGTGGGTGTGATACAATATGACGGTATGTAAAGACGAGATCAACAGAAAAAGCGGAGGACTTCATGAAATTTCGACCATGTATAGATATTCATAATGGTGCAGTCAAAGCAGATTGTGGGTGGCAGCCTGAAAGATGCGGGAAATGCAGCGGTAGAAAATTACATATCAGACAGGATGCAGATTATTATGCGACAAGGTATAAGAAAGATGGACTTACCGGAGGACACATTATTTTGCTGAATCCGCCGGCATCGGAATACTATGATGCGACAAAGGCACAGGCACTGAAAGCACTACATGCCTATCCGGGCGGAATGCAGATCGGCGGAGGAATTACTGCAGAAAATGCTTGCAGAGTATCTGGAGGAAGGGGCAAGTCATGTGATCGTTACATCCTATGTATTTCAGGATGGACAGGTGCGGTATGACCGGCTGGACCGGCTGAAAAAGGCAGTAGGAAAGAGCATCTGGTACTGGATCTAAGCTGCCGGAGCGCGAGAAAAATTATTATATTGTAACCAACAGATGGCAGACATTTACTGAGCTCAGACTGATACCGGAGGTTCTGGAAGAGCTGTCCGGATGGTGTGATGAATTTCTGGTTCACAGGGTTGATGTAGAAGGAAAAGCATCTGGTACAGAGGAGGATCTGGTCGGGATGCTTGCGTGGAACGGACTTCCGATCACCTATGCCGGTGGAATTGGAAGCATGGAGGATCTGCGGGAGTTTGCACGGATCAGCGGGGAAAAGCTGGACTATACGATCGGCAGTGCACTGGATCTTTTTTGGCGGTAAGATTCCGTATGCCAAGCTGACAGAACCGGTGAAATAAACTGATTGAAGAATAAAAGAAATGGTGCTACAATGGATACTGTCTATCTATAGCGGAAAAAAGCAAAAACACTTCAGACAGAAGTGATAAGCAAAGGAATATAAGGAGCTTAATAAAATGGGAATTATTGAAAAGATATTTGGAACGCACAGCGAACATGAATTGAAGCGAATCTACCCGATCGTGGATCATATTGATGCGCTGGAGCCGGAGATGCAGAAGCTCTCCGATGAGGAATTGAAAGAAAAGACGAAAGAATTCAAGGAGAGGCTTGCAAAAGGAGAGACACTGGACGATCTTCTTCCGGAAGCGTTTGCTGTTGTAAGAGAGGCGCTGTCCGTGTACTTGGAATGCGCCACTACCGTGTACAGATGATCGGGGGTATCATCCTGCATCAGGGCCGGACAAGACTTTACGAGGCATGCGATATCCTGGCTACACAGATGAAGCGTGGTGAGGATGTTCCTGAGTATTCAAAGATGGATGCCATTATGGGCATTGTCCAGGACGAGACCGGTGATTTCATCGTAAATGAGAAGGACAAGGTCGTAAACCTCACACAGGATGGTGTGAAAAAGGTAGAACAGTTCTTCCATATCGAGAACCTTGCAGATCGAGAATCTTGAAATCCAGCACAATATCATACTTGCGCTTCGTGCACACAACCTCATGTTCAAAGATCAGGACTACGTGGTAAAGGATGATCAGGTTCTGATTGTAGACGAGTTTACAGGACGTATCATGCCCGGCCGCCGCTATTCCGATGGCCTGCATCAGGCAATCGAGGCAAAGGAGCATGTAAAGGTTAAGAGAGAGAGCAAGACCCTTGCCACAATCACATTCCAGAACTTTTTCAACAAGTTTGATAAGAAGGCCGGTATGACAGGTACAGCTCTCATTGAATGCCAAGTTCCATGAACTGGAGGCTGAGATCGTTGCACAGGCAGGACAGCATGGGGCTGTTACGATCGCAACCAACATGGCAGGCCGTGGTACGGATATCAAGCTTGATGAAGAATCAAGAGCGCCGGCGGACTGAAGATCATCGGTACAGAACGTCATGAATCCCGTCGTATTGACAACCAGGCGTGGACGTGCCGGAAGGGAGATCCGGGAGAATCCAGATTCTATATTTCCCTGGAAGATGACCTGATGCGTCTGTTCGGTTGAGACTGATGGATGTATTTACCAAGCTTGGAGTAGAAGAAGGAGAACAGATCGAGCACAAGATGCTTTCACAGTGCGATTGAAAAAGCACAGGAGAAGATAGAAAGCAACAACTTTGGAATTCGTAAAAACCTGCTGGAATATGACCAGGTAATGAACGAACAGAGAGAGATCATCTACGATGAAAGACGCAGAGTCCTTGACGGTGAGAATATGAGAGATTCTATCTTCCATATGATCACAGACTTTGTGGAAAATACTGTCGATGCCAATCTTTCTGAGGAACAGGATTTTGAAGAATGGGATCTTGGAGCAATGAACCGAGACCTTCTGGATGTGATTCCAACGCTTCCGCCGGTTACGGAGGAGGATGCAAAGGATAAAGAGCCAAAAGAGATCAAGCATCTCCTGAAAGAACGTGCTGCAAAAGCATACGAAGAAAAAGAATCACAGTTCCCGGAAGCAGAGCATCTGCGTGAGGTGGAGCGTGTGTTCCTTCTGCGTGTGATCGATGCAAAATGGATGGATCATATTGATGATATGGACCAGTTACGTCAGGGAATCGGTCTTCAGGCTTATGGACAGAGAGATCCTCTGGTTGAATACAAGATGATCGGATATGATATGTTCGGTGAAATGACACGTGCAATCGAAGTGGATACAGTCAGACTTCTCTTCCATGTCAATGTAGAACAGAAGGTTGAAAGAGAACAGGTTGCAAAGGTAACCGGTACCAATAAAGATGACAGTGTTGCAAAGGCCAAAGGTACGTGCCGAAAAAAAAGATATATCCAAATGATCCATGCCCGTGTGGAAGTGGAAAGAAATACAAACAGTGCTGTGGAAGAAAATAAATACGACTGTTTGGATTTTTATATAATTTTATGAGATTTGAGGTGATACAGTGGTTGAATTAGACGGATTTAAGCAGACATTGAATGCGTATGAAGAACCCCTGAAGGAAATGAGGGATTCACTTTGACCTGGCAGGCAAAGAAAAACGGATTGAAGAGCTGGAAAGAAAGATAGAAGAACCGGGGTTCTGGGACAAGACAGAGCTTTCGCAGAGGATCATGAAAGAACTCCGGAAAATGCAGGACTGTGTGAAGGAGGTCCGGGATCTGGAAAGTTCATATGAAGATATCAATGCACTGATCGAACTTACGGAAGAGGAAGAAGACCGGGAGATGATCAAAGAGATCCAGCGTGAGATCGCTAAATTTGAAAAAGAATTTGAAGATCTCAGGATCCGGACGCTTCTTTCGGGAGAATATGATTCCTGCAATGCAATCGTGACACTGCATGCAGGAGCCGGAGGAACAGACAGTTGTGACTGGGCAAATATGCTGTATCGTATGTATACAAGATATGCACAGTCAAAAGGATTTCAGATAACCGTGCTGGACTATCAGGACGGAGATATTACCGGACTGAAAGGAATCACGTTTGAAGTAACGGGAGATAATGCATATGGCTATTTTCAGTCAGAAAAGGGAGTGCACCGTCTGGTGCGTATTTCTCCATTCAATTCAGCAGGCAAGAGGCAGACATCTTTTGCATCCTGTGATGTGATACCGGATATTGAAGATGATATTGACATTGAGCTGAATGACGATGACCTGCGGATCGATACCTACCGTTCGAGCGGAGCCGGAGGACAGCATATCAACAAGACTTCGTCTGCGGTGCGGATCACGCATCTTCCGACAGGAATCGTAGTGCAGTGCCAGAATGAACGTTCGCAGCTTTTTAATAAGGACAAAGCGATGCAGATGTTGAAAGCCAAGCTGTATCTTTTGAAAAAGCAGGAGCAGGAAGAAAAGGTATCCGGCATCCGGGGAAGTTCAGGATATCAATTTTGGAAGCCAGATCCGATCCTATATTTTACATCCTTACAATCTGGTCAAGGATCACCGTACCGGTGAAGAGACCGGAAATGTAAGCGCAGTTCTGGATGGGGAGCTGGATCCATTTATCAATGCTTATCTGAAACAGAGGAGTAACAATGGATAATACAAAGTACTATGTGGTAAAAAAAAAAAGCAGTGCCGGAGGTGCTCATAAAGGTTGTCGAGACAAAGAGACTGCTCGCAACCAGACGTGGAATGACTATTCAGGAAGCGACAGAAGAGATCGGTATCAGCAGAAGTTCTTTCTATAAATATAAGGATGATATTTTCCCATTTCACGAAAAATGAAAAAGGAAGGACTGTTACGATGGTTATTCAGCTTGATGATACACCGGGGGTTATGGCAGAGCTTTTAAACGCGGTGGCAAGGTATCAGGCGAATATCCTGACGATTCACCAGAGTATTCCGATCAACGGGGTGGCAACACTGACGCTCAGTGTGGAGGTGTTGCAGACAACGAAGAATCTGTCGGAGATGGTGGAAGAGATTGAACAGCATTCAGGTGTGCATTATTTGAAAATCGTAGGCAGGGAGTAGACAAAAAGATGAAGATTGCAGTATTGGGTTATGGTACCGTAGGTTCTGGTGTGGTAGAGGTTCTGGATGTAAATCAGAAGCTGATCGCGACACGGGCAAAAGAAGAAATTGAAGTTAAAATATGTGCTGGATCTGAGGGATTTCCGGGAGATAAGATCCAGGAAAAGATTGTTCATGATTATGAGATTATCCTGAATGATCCGGAGATTGGAATTGTAGTAGAAGTGATGGGCGGTGTGGAACCGGCGAATACCTTTGTCAGAAAAGCGCTGGAAGCAGGAAAAGTGTCGTGACATCCAATAAGGCGTTGGTTGCCAAGCATGGATCCGCACTCCTTAAAACAGCACGGGAAAAGAATGTGAATTTCCTTTTTGAAGCAAGTGTGGGAGGGGGGATTCCAATCCTCCGGGCACTTGGATCATCCCTGACAGGTGATGAGATCGAAGAAATCGCAGGAATCCTGAACGGAACAACCAATTACATGATGACCAGGATGTTCTACGAGGGAGCGAACTATGAAGAAGTTCTCCGTGAAGCACAGAAGAATGGATTTGCAGAGGCAGATCCGACTGCTGATGTGGAAGGACAGGATGCATGCCGGAAGATCGCGATCCTTGCATCGATCATCTCAGGAAAATACGTGGATTTTGAAGAAATTTATACCGAAGGTATTACAAAAATCACAACAGAAGATATGCAGTATGCAAAGGCTCTGGGAATGAATATCAAACTTCTTGCTGAATGTAAGCATGTGGACGGAACTCTTTATGCGGGAGTTGCACCGGTGCTTCTTCATGCAGAACATCCGCTTTACAGTGTGAATGGTGTATTTAATGCCGTATTTGTAAAGGGAATATGCTGGGAGATGCGATGTTCTACGGAAGTGGGGCAGGAAAGCTTCCGACTGCGAGTGCGGTTGTGGCTGACATTGTGGCAGTTGTACAGAATCAGGGCAGAGATATCATGAATTTCTGGAGCGAAGAAAAGCTTACATTGGAAGACAGAAGCAAGACCAGCAAGAAGTTCCTGGTGCGAATCCGTGGAAATGAGGATGCGCTCAAAGAACGAATCGGCAATGATTTTGGTGAAGTAAGATTTGTAGAGGCAGGAGTCAATGGAGAATTCGGTTTTGTCACACCGGTGATGACCGAGGGAGAATACGAGGAAAAAGCAAAAGCTTATCCGGAAATCCTGCATATGATAAGAGTAGAAGAAGAAGTCTAAAAATGCAGGAACTGTAGGAGGAAATTATGCTGGTAGTTAAGAAATTTGGCGGCAGTTCGGTTGCAGATAAAGAGAGGATCTTTAATGTGGCAAGACGCGCGCGCAGAAGAGTATCAGATGGGGAATGATGTGATCGTTGTTCTTTCCGCAATGGGAGATACAACAGATGAACTGCTTGAGAAGGCAGCTGAGATCAATCCGTATCCATCAAAACGAGAACTTGATATGCTCCTTACCACGGGAGAGCAGGTATCTGTGGCACTGATGGCAATGGCACTTCAGTTTTTGAATGTTCCGGCAATCTCGCTGAATGCATTCCAGGTAAAGATGCATTCTACGGCGCGGAACGGAAATGCAAGATTTAAAAGAGTGGATACAGACCGTATCACCCATGAACTGGAGAACCGTAAGGTCGTGATCGTAACCGGATTCCAGGGAGTCAACCATTATGGAGACTATACCACACTTGGAAGAGGTGGATCCGATACGACAGCTGTGGCACTTGCGGTACGCAATGCATGCAGACAAATGCGAGATTTATACAGACGTAGACGGTGTTTACACTGCAGACCCGAGAGTGGTACCGAATGCGCGCAAAATCGAAGAGATCACCTACGATGAGATGCTGGAGCTTGCAACATCAGGGGCAAAGGTTTTACATAATCGTTCTGTAGAGATGGCGAAAAATACGGGGTTGAGCTGGTTGTACGATCCAGCCTGAACACAGAAGAAGGAACCCTGGTCAAGGAGGTAGCAAAGGTGGAAAAAATGTTGATTGCCGGCGTTGCGGCAGATAAAAAAATACAGCGAGAATTTCAGTAATGGGTGTAGAAGACAAACCAGGTACTGCATTTAAGATTTTCAATACACTTGCAAAACATAATATTAACGTAGATATTATTCTTCAGTCAGTTGGACGTGACGGAACAAAAGACATTACGTTTACTGTATCACAGGATGATCTTAAAGAGGCAATGGAAGTTATGGAAGCCAGAAAAGAAGCCCTTACGATCAAAGAGATGAATTACAACGAAAAAGTTGCAAAGGTATCGATCGTAGGAGCTGGAATGCTCAACAATCCGGGCGTTCTTTGCGACCATGTTTGAGTCACTTAGCAATTCCAATATCAATATCAATATGATTTCTACATCAGAGATCCGTATCACGGTTCTGATCGATGAAAAAGATGCAGACCGTGCACTGGTTGCAATCCATGACGGATTTGGTCTGGAAGACTAATAAAAGAATGTGGTCGCAAATGTACCGGATGGAGTATTGCGGAAGAAAAAAGGATTGGGAAATTTCTCAATCCTTTTTCTGACTCAGTGTACTGTTATGATATTTGCTGGAAAAGGTGACATCCTCACCAAACCAGTCCGGTGGGGTAAAGGAATTTGCCTCTTCTTCGGAAGAAAATTCGACTTCGGCAAGGAGAAGAGGGAGAGATCACCGGCGAAGACGTCAAGCTCGATCGTGAGATGATCTCCGTAAGGGATGCAGTAGCGTTCTTTTGTGATAATGCGCCCGTCTGCCTTTTTCGCGCAGATGGCAGTAGGCTTCCTCGGTAAGAGGAAGATTATGTTCTTCACGCATCATCAGACCTTTGGATTTGTAGGTCAGGATGTAGTCATCAGCATCTCTGCGGACACGGACAACCGGTTCGGTGCATAGATAAGCCTGCTCAAGTGTGCGGTGCGGATAAGCTTCAAGGTGATCCGGAAGCTTATGAATCAGATATTTGCGTTCAATTTCCATGGGAAAGCCCTCCTTATACATTCATTAACAGTATAGCGGAGTTTTTCAGGGGAGACAAGGCAGAAAGTTGCCATTTTGCAGGCTTCTGTTACAATGGGGAACATCAGGAAAAAAGAAAGGATGGACAAGATTATGAATGAAGTATGTGTATTTCTTGCAGATGGATTTGAAGAGATTGAAGGTCTTACGGTCGTTGATCTTTTTAAGAAGAGCCGGGATCGAGACCAGAACCGTTTCCATCATGGGACAGGAAGAAATCAAGGGGCACACGGAATTATAGTAAAAGCAGACAGCTTGTTTGAAAATACAGATTTTTCAGAGGTGAAGATGCTGGTGCTTCCGGGGGGATGCCGGGAACAATCCATTTAAAAAGAACACAAAGGTCTTGAAGAGCTGATCCTAAACATAATGAAGAAAAAAATATCTGGTGCAATCTGTGCGGCACCGACCGTATTTGGCGGAATGGGAATCCTGAAAGGAAAGAAGGCAATCTGCTATCCGGGAATGGAAGAAGGACTTATCGGAGCGGAAGTTACCTGTCAGCCGGCAGTGACAGATGGACATATCACAACCAGCCGGGGACTTGGAACCGCGATCGATTTTGCACTTGCGCTGATCAGCGAGCTGCGGGATAAAGAAAGCGCAGATACCATTTCAAAGCAGGTAGTCTATGAACGGTAGTTTCTGGAAAAAGAGAAAAGCAGGCAGTGTGTTTCTGGCAGTGCTGCTTTTGACTACACTGCTTGCCGGATGTGGGATCAATGAAGGAAAAGCGGAAAAATATGTGCAGGCGAACCTGGATCTGACTTTTCAGGGACAAACCCAGGAAGCAAAAGAAATCCTCGGAACATCAGACAGTGATCTGAAAAAGGTCTATGAGAACGGGATCAATGCTTTTGTCCAGGACTGTCTGCTAAATGGTGTGGAGACGGAAAATGACTTTTCTAAGACATATGGTGTATTGATTAAAGAGATCTTTAGCTCCGCCCGTTATCAGGTAAGTGGTGTAAAAAGACGGGGAGTAAGACCTGTGAGGTGACGGTAAAGTACCAGCCGGTGGATGTATTTACCCGCTTCATGCCGAAGCTGAAGGAAGAGTCCGAGAAGATCCAGGCAGACAAAGATGCAGGAAAGTACAGCGGAACAGATGAAGAAATCAAAGAGGCAATGGTGCTGGATTACATGACCGGTGCATACAGTCTTTTAAGAAGTTCTTATCTTGATATGCAGTATGGAGAGAAGCAGGAATATACCTTTTACCGTGACGCAAAAGGGCGGAATACCTGGTCGCTCGGTGATGAGGAATTAAATGGCTTTATAGAACGAATTTTAGAGCTTGATAAACTGTAGAAGTTGTGCTATACTTGTAAAATGATTGTAATGTAGATAAGTCTGTCGACTTTTTGCATATGTAAATTTAGGAGGAAATGGTAATGAGTTTACAAGTTGAACAGTTAGAACACAATATGGCGAAACTCACAATCGAAGTTTCAGCAGAAGAATTAGAAGGAGCACTTCAGAAAGCATACCAGAAACAGAAAAGCAGAATTAATGTTCCTGGATTCCGTAAAGGAAAAGTTCCGCGCCAGCTCATCGAAAAGATGTACGGACCGGAAATCTTCTATGATGATGCAGCAAACGCTCTGATTCCGGAAGCATATTCAAAAGCATACGATGAAAGCGGACTTGAGATCGTATCTCAGCCGAAGATCGATGTAACACAGATCGAAAAAGGAAAACCGTTCATCTTCACAGCTGAAGTAGCTACAAAGCCGGAAGTAGAACTTGGCGAATACAAAGGAATCGAAGTTCCGAAATATTCTAACCGCGTAACACAGAAAGAAATCGACGCTAAGCTTGAGGAAGAACAGCTTAAGAACGCAAGAACAATCACAGTAGAAGGACGTCCGGTACAGGATAAAGACGATGTTGTTCTTGATTTTGAAGGATTTGTTGACGGCGTTGCATTCGAGGGCGGAAAAGGCGAGAACTATCCGCTGACAATCGGATCAGGAGCTTTCATTCCTGGATTCGAAGAACAGCTGATCGGTGCAGAACCGGAAAAAGAAGTAGAAGTTAAAGTTACATTCCCGGAAGATTACCATGCAGAAGACCTCAAAGGAAAAGAAGCTGTATTCAAATGCACAGTTCATGAGATCAAAGCAAAAGAACTTCCAGAGCTTGATGATGAATTTGCTTCAGAAGTATCAGAATTCGATACTCTTGATGAATTAAAAACTGATATCAAAGCTAAGATCAAAGAGCAGAAAGTAAACGATGGCAAGAGAGCACAGGAAGATGCAGCTGTAGATGCGATCATCGAATCAGCTAAGATGGATCTTCCGGAAGCTATGGTTGATACACAGGCAAGACAGATGCTTGATGAATTTGCTCAGAGAATGCAGCAGCAGGGACTGACTCTTGACCAGTACATGCAGTTCACAGGCATGACAGCTGACAAGATGATGGATGAACTTCGTCCGCAGGCTGAGAAGAGAATCAAGACAAGACTTGTTCTTGAAGCAATTGCAAAAAGCAGAAAACATCGAAATCACAGATGAAAAATTAGACGAAGAGATCGCTAAGATGGCAGAAGCTTACCAGATGGAAGCTGACAAGCTTAAGAACTTTATGGGCGACAAAGAAAAAGAACAGATGAAGCAGGATATGGCAGTTCAGGAAGCAATTACATTTGTAGTTGACAATGCCGTAGAAAAATAAGTATCTGTTTCATACTTTAATATAGCAGGAGGAGTGTTACATGAGTAGTTTAGTACCTTATGTCGTTGAACAGACAAGCCGTGGAGAACGCTCTTACGACATTTATTCAAGACTTTTTAAAAGACAGAATCATTTTCTTGGATACCGAAGTGAATGATGCATCAGCGAGCCTGATCGTAGCGCAATTTGCTGTTTCTGGAAGCAGAAGATCCGGAAAAGGATATCCAGTTTTATATTAACAGTCCTGGCGGATCAATTTCAGCAGGTATGTCGATCTACGACACTATGAATTACATCAAATGTGACGTCTCTACGATGTGTATGGGAATGGCTGCCAGCATGGGAGCGTTCCTTCTCGCAGGCGGAGCAAAGGGAAAGAGATATGCCCTTCCGAATGCAGAGATCATGATTCACCAGCCTTCAGGCGGTGCACAGGGTCAGGCAACCGAGATTGAGATCAATGCACAGCATATTCTGAAGATCAGAGAAAGAATGAACAGATTGATGGCTGCAAATACAGGTCAGAGTTATGAGACAATTTGTGCAGATACGGAAAGAGATAACTGGAAGACTGCCGAAGAAGCTTTGGCATATGGATTGATTGATAAGGTTATTACAAGCCGTTAACGGGAAAAGGGAATGTCCTTATTGGGACATGCACTTTACGTGTAAAAAAGTGCGAGGTAAGAATATGGCAGGAAAATATGAAGAAATCGTAAGATGTTCTTTTTGCAATAAACCACAGAGTCAGGTACGCAAGATGATCGCCGGACCAAATGGGGTGTTTATCTGTGACCAGTGTGTGGATGTATGTACTGAGATCATTGAAGATGAACTTGGTTATGAAGAAGAAAATGCATATGATGATATCAATCTTCTGAAACCGGAAGAAATCAAAGGCATTTCTGGATGATTATGTGATCGGACAGGATGAAGCAAATAAAGTACTTTCCGTAGCTGTATATAATCACTATAAGCGTATTATGGCAGAAAAAGATCTGGGCGTGGAGCTTCAGAAGAGTAATATCCTGATGGTAGGACCGACAGGATGCGGTAAGACTTTTCTGGCACAGTCTCTCGCAAAAATTCTGAATGTACCGTTTGCTATTGCAGATGCTACCACACTGACAGAAGCCGGATATGTAGGCGAGGATGTTGAGAATATTCTTCTCAAGATCATTCAGGCAGCAGATTATGATATTGACCGTGCACAGTGTGGAATCATCTATATTGATGAGATTGATAAGATCACAAGAAAATCTGAGAATCCGTCGATTACCCGTGATGTATCAGGAGAAGGTGTTCAGCAGGCACTTCTGAAGATCCTGGAAGGTACAATCGCAAATGTACCGCCACAGGGTGGACGTAAGCATCCGCAGCAGGAGATGATCCAGATTGATACCACCAATATTTTATTTATCTGTGGTGGAGCGTTTGAGGAATAGATAAGATCATAGAGAACAGAATAGATAAGAAATCCATTGGATTTGAGGCACAGATCGCGCAGCGGCATGAGGAAGATATCGACCGGCTTCTGCAGCAGATTCTTCCACAGGATCTTGTGAAGTTCGGACTGATCCCGGAACTTGTAGGACGTGTGCCGGTAACTGTATCCCTGGAACTTCTGGATAAGGAAGATCTGATCCGCATTCTGACGGAACCAAAGAATGCGATTGTAAAACAGTACCAGAAGCTTCTGGAGCTGGATGATGTGGAACTGGAATTCGACAAAGAGGCGCTGGAGGCGATTGCTGAGACTTCCCTGAAGCGTAAGACAGGAGCCAGAGGACTCCGTGCGATCATGGAAAATGTAATGATGGATATCATGTATAAAGCACCGTCTGATGAGAATCTGAAATACTGTCTTGTGACAAAAGAGGCAGTACTTGGGGAGAAAGCACCGAGTACAGAAAAGATCGAAGCAAGACCGGAAAGTGCATAAGAAAATCAGACGTATGGAAATGGGTGCTGACGGTTAAGGCCAGAAGCATCCATTTTTATTTAACAGGAGAAAAACTATATGAACAGAACAGAAAGTCTGCCAATGGTTGCCCTGCGGGGAATGACAATTCTGCCGGAGATGGTGGCACATTTTGACATCAGCCGGGAACGCTCGATTGAAGCGGTTCAGGAAGCGATGGCAAGCAACCAGAAGATGTTTTTTGCTGACACAGAAAGATGTGGAAGTGGAAAATCCGGGAGAAGCGGATCTCTACCGTGTGGGAACAGTTGCGACAGTAAAACAGATCATCAAACTGCCAAAGCAGATTCTGCGGGTGCTTGTATCAGCAGAAGAACGGGCGGTTTTAAATACAATAGAATTTGCAGATCCGTATCTTCGGGCAAATATTACGATCCCAGAAGAGAGTGATCCGGATATTGCAGGCGAGATCAACCGGGAAGCGATGACGCGGGGACTTCGGGATCTGTATCTGGATTATGCGGCGAGAATTCCGAAGATCACAAAGATATGGTAAACCAGATCAAAGAGATCACGGAATTGAAAAAGATGGTGAATCAGGTGGCAGCGAATATGCCTCTGGATTACCGGGAATTGCAGGAAATCCTGGAAGAACTTGATTTTGACAGACGTTATGAGCTTATTTCCTTTAAGTTGGTCAATGAGATGCAGATCATGAACATCCGCGATGAGATCCAGATGAAGGTGAAGGAACGTGTGGATAAGCATCAGAAAGAATACATTCTTCGGGAGCAGCTGAAGCTGATCCGAGAAGAGCTTGGTGAGGATACTACAATTTCCGATGCGGAGGAATTTGCACAGAAGGCAGAAGCGCTGGATGCACCGGATGAGGTAAAAGAAAAGCTGAAAAAAAGAGATCAGCAGATTTAAAAATTCCATGCAGAGTCCGGCAGAAGCGGGTGTGATCCGTACATATATTGAAACCATGCTGGAAATGCCATGGAATAAGCGGGCTGAGGATTTTACAGACATTGCATATGCGAAAGAGCTTCTGGAAGCAGAACATTACGGACTGGAAGAGGTGAAAGAACGAATTCTGGAATTTCTGGCAGTACGTTCTCTGACGAAAAAAGGGGAGAGCCCGATCCTGTGTCTGGTGGGACCGCCGGGAACAGGAAAAACATCGATCGCCAGATCACTTGCAAAAGCACTGAAAAAACCGTATGTGAGAATTTCTCTTGGCGGTGTCCGTGATGAGGCTGAAATCCGTGGACACAGAAAAACTTATGTTGGTGCAATGCCGGGACGGATCGCAAACGGTATTAAGAGCGCCGGGGTAAAGAACCCGCTGCTCCTTCTGGATGAGATTGATAAAGTCAGCACAGACTATAAGGGAGATACATTTTCTGCACTTCTGGAGGTGTTGGACAGTGAACAGAACAACCGTTTCCGTGATCATTATCTGGAAGTCCCGGTCGATCTGTCTGAGGTGACATTTGTAACGACGGCTAACTCGCTGCAGACAATCCCCGGTCCCTTCTTGACCGTATGGAAGTAATTGAGGTCAGCAGTTATACGGAGAATGAAAAGCTGCATATTGCGACAGAACATTTGATTCCAAAGCAGTTGGAAAGACATGGACTAACAAAAGAACAGCTTACGATCAGTAAGGGCGTGATCTGGAAAATTGCGCAGAACTACACCAAGGAAGCCGGTGTGCGTCAGATGGAGCGTGAAATCGGTAATATCTGCAGGAAGGCTGCCAGAGAGATCTATGAACATGATAAAAGAGAGTTCAGGTAACAGAGCGGAATATTGAAAAGTATCTTGGAAAAGAAAAGTACACCTATCAGATGGCAAATGCCGAGGATGAGGTGGGAATCGTCCGTGGTCTGGCATGGACCAGTGTGGGCGGAGATACCCTGCAGATTGAAGTGAATGTAATGCCAGGAAAGGGTGAGATTATTCTGACGGGACAGCTTGGCGATGTGATGAAAGAATCTGCGCAGGCAGGAATCAGTTATATCCGGTCAATCAGCAGTAAATATAAGGTTGCTGAAGATTTCTTTGAAAAACATGATATCCATATCCATATTCCGGAAGGGGCAGTTCGAAAGATGGACCTTCAGCTGGTATTACGATGGCGACTGCGATGCTTTCTGCAATTACAGACAAGAAAGTGCGTGCTGATCTTGCCATGACGGGTGAGATTACGCTGAGGGGAAGAGTACTTCCGATCGGAGGACTGAAAAGAGAAGCTCCTGGCGGCAAAGAATGCCGGCATCAGGACGGTACTTGTACCGAGGGAGAACAAAAAGATGTGGATGAACTTTCTTCTGAGATCACAAAGGGACTGGAGATCATTCCGGTATCGCAGATGGAAGAGGTTCTGAAAATCGCACTTATGCGTACACGGAGGAAAAAAGATGGTAATTAAGAATGTAAATCTGGAAACAGTCTGTGGAATTACAAGTAAACTGCCGGATCACACTTTGCCGGAGATCGCATTTGCCGGAAAATCCAATGTCGGTAAATCCTCTCTGATCAATGCACTGATGAACCGGAAGGCGCTTGCCAGAACTTCGGCAAAACCTGGAAAAACACAGACCATCAACTTTTACAATATCAACGAAGAAATGTATCTGGTGGACCTTCCGGGATACGGTTATGCAAAGGTTTCCGAGCAGGAGAAGGCACAGTGGGGAAAGCTGATCGAGCGTTATCTTCATGGCTCTAAACAGCTGCGAGCTGTCTTCCTTCTGATCGATATCCGTCATGATCCATCTGCGAATGATAAGATGATGTATGACTGGATCGTGGATCAGGGATTCAATCCGATCATTATCGCGACAAAGCTTGATAAGCTGAAGAGAAGTCAGGTACAGAAGCAGGTAAAGGCAATTAAGACCGGACTGAAGGCTGCTTCCGGGAACTGTTGTGATTCCTTTCTCAGCAGAGACAAAGCAGGGACGGGATGAGATCTGGAATCTTGTAGACACAGAATTCCTGGGAAAAGGAACGGAGGAATAACCTTGAAAAATCCACTGCATTACAGGGAAGAGCCTTTTGAGGAAACGGAGGTTATACTTGTGACGGATAAGCCGGATACCGGTATAACCGGATCGTACCGGAGGAGATGTTTAACCGGGAAGTACTGGAACTGTATTCTTTTGGACCGGAAGAGGGGCGGGAAGCAGTGCTCTTGTTTAATGAGAAGACGAAGTTGTCGGAAGAGAAGACGATAGAGTATTTTATTTGATGGGGATTGGTTTGAGGGACGCGCCCGAATCGCCATACATCTTGTTGGGATGCGGTTCGGTGCGCTGGCAGTTCTTGAGGTTGTGTACATTTGCTAAGGGCATTCCGTGAAATCCATAACTCGCGCATAGCGCTCAGACAGATGGATTTCACGAAATAACGCGAATTTCCACAACCTCAAGAACTGCGGCAGCTTTCCTCAATGCATCCAAACAAGATGTATGGCGATTCGGGCGCTGATACCTCAAGTGGGTTGCATCAACTAAGATACAGGGAGAAAAAGTTCAGGGGCTGTCGGTAAATAACGTTTTTAAAGCTGACAGCACCAAACAAAAATATCCTGACAGTTACAAGGCTTTCTGGCTCTGCAACTTGTTCAGGATATTTTTATTTTGATAAATACTTTCTGGTTTTAGTATAAAAAATCCTTGTTTGGATTTTTTTTAGCCCGCATTTTTCTAGGCAGTTTTTCCTTCAAATTTTCTCAGCTTTTCATATAAAAAACGATGATATTTATTTATATTTCTGCCAATGGCATATAGCATGAATTCTTTATATTCCATCAGTCATTTTCCGCATTGTTCCAGTTCCTCATGCAACTGTTGAAGTGCAGGCTTTCTTTTCCCTTTTCCGTAAACGAATTCGATTCCCTCGCCTCTTTGCGATCATCGTGAGATTGTTCTGGAGTTTCCGTATTTCGAGTGGAGAACAGTTATCAATCTCTATAATACGGTTATTGGAGAGTTTTTTATGTTTTGCAAGCTTTCGTTTTCTGTTCTTTTCGATCACTTCCCGGATCTTGTCCATTCCTTCAATCACAAACATCTGTGCATTTCCAAGCCCATACTTTACCCCATAATCATTCTCCTGCAAAAAAGCATTATATTTTCCAAAAAGCTGGTCGATAGAATCCAGGAGGCCTGCAAGATGGTAATTAATCTTCCGCGCCATACAAAAGTATAACGGTTCGCATTTGCCTCTATCTTTGTACCGTCAATAAAAAGTTCTTTTAATGTGACCAGCCCTTCTTTCTGCAGCCACCGCATAAACTGGTAATTCAGATCATCCAGGATATCAGATGTTAGTTTCCTGTTTTTAAAGTCATAAAAAGCATCACGTTTCGGTTTTTGTCCGCACGTCAGCCAGATAAAAGCAAGGTTTCTTTCACACAGATCAACAATACGGTCAACAGCTCTTACCCCGCGCATGTTTGCATAAGTAACAACAGAATACAGCATGATTGGATTATACCCGGTTCTTCCCTTATCTGAACAATTGGCTAACAAGCCAGAAAAATCTAATTCCTCCATCACTTTTTTCAGGGTAGAAAATGGATCGTCGTCGGGTAAACTCAATTCGAAGAAACTAAAGTTAATTTTCTGTTGCCCAAACTCAAAAAAATCGTTATAATAATTAGTTGTTAGCATAGTTACATTATAACATGTAACGGAGAGAAAGATGGTTGTCGTTAGCCATCTTTTTTTCTTTTTTCAGATAAATTCAGGGAGGGTATGACTCGTTGTGAGTCATACCCTCCCTGATTTGGAACTATCTATTTTCCGACAGCCCCCTTCTTTTGTTAACGGCTGATAACTTTAACAGTTGTATCGGCATGATCATCTGTTAGTGCAAATTTATCTTTCAGGCCTTCTGTGATATAGACTTCACCGGAATCCGTTACGAAGACCGCTTCAAAATCATTACTCTTTCCCCAGAAATCGGCCGCTTTTTTTCAAGACCCATAACAAATAATGAAGTGGATAACGCATCGCAGGTTCCACCATCATCGCCGACAATTGTCACGGAACAAAGGCCGCTGTCTGCAGGATGTCCGGTTGCCGGATCCATGATATGCCAGTAGGTGTGCCCATCCTGCTCAAAGTAGCGTTCATATCCGCCGGAGGTAATGACGGCCTGGTCTGTGATAGAAAGAACCATCATAGGCGTATTGCCATTCGGATCCTTGATTCCGACTTTCCATGGAGAACCGTCGGGCTTGGAACCGATTGTCTGTACATTTCCGCCAAGGTTTAAGAGTGCGGATTTGACACCGTTATCGCGAAGATACTGGGCAGATTGCTGACCGGCATATCCTTTGGCAATGCTTCCGAGGTCGATGGTCATTCCGGAAGGAATGGTTACGTTGCCGGTTGTCTTATCAAATTCCACCTTAGTGTAATCTACCATAGGAAGTAATGACTGGATCGTGGATTCATCCGGTACCTGGTAGTCACCGGTGGTAAATCCCCATGCCTTGACGATCGGGTAGATAGAGATGTCGAGTGCACCGTCTGTTTGGGTACACATTTGAAGTGCCTTCTGCATTAAGTCAGAGACATCGCCGGTAAGGGTTCCGGAACCGTTCTGATTGATATGATATATCTCACTTTCGGAATCTGTGACGGATACTTTCTTTTCAAGATCCGTCAGTACTTTCTTTGCACCTTTTAGTACTTTTTATCCCCATATACGCTGAATTTGATGGTAGTATCCATAGCAAAAAAATCAATGCTTTCCGGTTCGCTGGCTGTACTTTTTTTGAGGTGGATGTTCCGGTGCCGGAAGCACTGGAACATCCACACGTCAGACAGGCAGTGATCAGTATTATTGATAAAATTTTCTTCATAACAAAATCTCCTCAGACTATAATTGGTGAAAAATTCTCAACAGTGTTAGTTTGGATTGACATGGCAGGAAAATAATGGTAGCATTGTGCTACCTAGGTTAGATGCACCTAGCAAAACTATCATTTAATATACCATGAAAGTAGCGGGGTTTCAATATCTAATTGTTATTGAGATGGTAGTGAGAATAGAAAAAGAATATAAAAATACTAACGAGGAGGAAAATATGAAAAGAATGTAAAAAAGTAATATCTTTTATTCTGTCCATGCTGGTTATTATTTCTACAGCAGTTACGCCTGCGATGGCGCGGGGGACAAAAGAGGTACCGACAGAAGTAAAAGAGCGTTACGGCCAGTGTTTTTGGGACAACAGTTTTAAATCTGGAGTTTGAAGATACAACCTGGATGGATAATATTAATAAAGTAATTGTAAATGATAAAGAATGCAAGAAAAGTACGATCAACAGTTTCTCGAGTGATACAAATATTTGGGAAGTTGGCAGTGCCACGGGTGCATATGGAAGTTACAAAGCATTGAAACTGGCAGTTCGGATGGAAAATTATGGACAGTTAAGGTTTCGGCAGACGGATACAAGGATCTGACTGTAAAAATTACCAAAGAAACAGTAAATTACACAGATACTTATAAAGCGGAAGTAGTTTCAAATTCTGGGGAGACAACCAATAAGACATATACTGCTGACGTGACACCTGCAGTAAATGGTAAAATAACACTTAGTGCCTTGCAAAAGATATAAAAGAAGGTGAAACAGTTACCGTAACAGCAACTCCGGACGAAAATTATGAAGTAGTTGTAGTCACTGTAAAAGGAGTAAGTGGAAAATCTGTTGATGTCCAGAATGCAGAAGGAATTTATACATTTAAGATGCCGGCAGAAAACGTAACTGTATCAGCTACATTTAAAGAGAAAGCTATAGCCGGAAACAAAAAATTGATGTGAGTCAGGTTAGCATCAACAAAGATCTTTGGGGAAGTGAGTGGGAATTCACTTTAAAAAATGCTGAAGATTATGTAAGTGCGATCACAGATGTAAAAGTAAACGGAACTTCATGGGAGGAAAAATCTTATAGCGTTTCGTCAGGTTACCAGTATTATAAAAATACCAGCGACAATAAATTAGTCTGTGCAAAGAAGAGAGTACAGTGCAAATCCGACAATTCCGGTTCTGAAAAGTGGTGATATCATTACCATTACAGCAAATGGATACGAGGATCTGACATTCAAACTTGTTATCAAAGATGGCAATGCGTCTCTTGTAGAAGACGATGGACATGGAGATCCATATGATCTTCATGTAAAGATTGATGGTTCGTTCGAGGCAGCTATTGTAGGACAGAAGAACTACGATGGTGTATCAAGTGCAAGTGTCGGAGGATCATCCAGCAATAAGAACAGCTCAGTAAAAGTGTATGGCGCCCTTGTGAACAAAGGAACAGAGCCTGCAGACAATGACTGGGAAGAGCTGGATAACTTATCAAAGATTAAATTAGACGGAAGTAAATGTAAAGTAGATATCGTTCCGGACACAGCAAACGGAACTCCTGCAGACAGCGACAGCGGTATGAAAGGTGTTTATATGACGATCAGCAGTAATCTGACACTTAACGGAACACCGAAAGATGCGGGGACATATCTGGTCTCAGTATCCATTACCGATGATCAGGGACGAACTGCAGTCAGCAATACACTGCCGTTCAGAGTTTATTCAGGAGATGAAACTCTTGCAGAACGTTTGAAAGAAGAGAATTTTAAGAAATATGACAGCGGATTGTATGCATGGGATATCATGGAACCATGGGCAATCAGCAAATTCGGAACGAATGTAGAAGGTAAAGAAGAAAGCGTACGCGTGCCGGCAGGGTTAGAAGCCTGGTTCGGTTCAAAAGAGAGCGGTACATATGGCTATCTGGGATACGATCTGCCGTGGAAGAAGGTGATGAGTGGAGATATCCCACAGACACTTTATATTCCGAATGGATGTAATCTTACATTGACGAATATGGAAATTCTCAGCAGTGTACGTATTGTAGTAGAAAACGGCGGTAAGCTGACATTGTCAGATTCAGTTGTTCAGGGAATTATCGATGTCCAGAGCGGCGGTACATTCTCTATGAATTATGACGCTTATAAGAATGCATTTACAACAGGTTCTTCTATTTGCGGACAGTCGCGCCTGGCAGATGGGGCAATATTAGAAAATGCGACTATCTATTCTCATGCAAATTATCTGGCAAATGGGGATCTGACAGACCGCAACACATCAGAACCGGTTGTAACAGCAACAGGTAATGTGACGATCAAAGGTCAGGTATTTATTAAAGGTGCCGGAGATGGAGACGGAATCGGACAGACAGCACTTCGCGTAGATGGAACACTGCGCCTGGCAGACGGGGCAATATTGGTTACAACCGGCGGAGAAGGTATGATCAACGAAAATGACGGTGGAACTGCAATTGATATTAAGAGCGGAAAGATTACCGGAAATGGAAAACTTGTAGCTATTGGTGGTAAGACATTCTGGGGAAATGGTGGAAATGCCGTAACCGGAAATGGTACGATTGAGACTGCATCAGCATTCCTTCAGGGAGCTACTGCAAGTAAAGCAAAAACAAAGAAGCAGGAAAAGCAATCGGAGATAACATCAGAGTTATAACATCGGATCGTTATATCAAAGATGGAGAAGTAAGCGATAATTACGGAACAGATGATGCTTTGAGCGGTCTGTACTGGAAAGAAGGAATTGACGCAACACCACCGTTAGACAAATATGTAACATCAGAAGTGGAAAATATTCTTTCATTAGAAAGTACACTGGATAAGACTTATGACGGCAAAGCCGTAAATGGTCCGGTTGTAAAAGCAGGAGATAAAGTACTTGCAGAAGGAACAGATTATACACTAACTTACAAAGATTCAGAAGGAAATGAATTGTCAGAAACTCCGGTAAATGCAGGTACGTATACAGTAACAGTTAACGGTCTTGGAACATACGCAGGCATGAACCTGAACGTAACATTTACTATCTCACCAAAGGCAGCAGAACTGACGGTTGTAGCAGATCCATCTTCAGCAAAATATGATGGAAAGAGCAAAACTCCGGAAGTTACAGTAAAAGACGGAGATAAAGTACTGAAAGAAGGAACAGATTATACACTTTCTTATGTATATGGTGAGGATGCCGAGACAAAAGATTTCGCAGGGGTAGAATTTGTAAAAGAAGGAAATTACACAATAACTGTAACTGGTATCGGAAACTATGAAGGATCAACAGGAAAAGCAGTATTTACGATCAGTAAAATAATTCTGCATCTACAGATCCGACAAACCCTTCAAATCCAAACGAGGATAAGAACGTCACAGACAAAAAAGCAAGGGTATGACTCACAACGAGTCATACCCTCCCTAAATTTATCTGAAAAAAAAGAAAAAAGATGGCTAATGACAACCATCTTTCTCTCCGTTACATGTTATAATGTAACTATGCTAACCAATAATTATTATAATGATTTTTTTTTGAAATTGGGCAACAGAAAATTAATTTCAGTTTCTTCGAATTGAGTCTACCCGATGACGATCCAGTCTATACCCTGAAAAAAGTGATGGAGGAATTAGATTTTTCTGACTTATTAGCCAATTGTTCAGATAAGGGAAGAACCGGGTACAACCCAATTATGATGTATGCTGTAGTTACCTATGCAAATATGCGGGGAATACGTTCTGTTGACTGTATTGTTGATCTGTGTGAAAGAGACCATGCTTTTATCTGGCTGACGCGCGGACAAAAACCGAAACGTGATGCTTTTTATGACTTTAAAAACAGGAAACTAACATCTGATATCCTGGATGATCTGAATTACCAGTTTATGCGGCGGCTGCAGAAAGAAGGGCTGGTCACATTAAAAGAACTTTTTATTGACGGTACAAAGATAGAGGCAAATGCGAACCGTTATACTTTTTGTATGGCGCGGAAGCATTAATTACCATCTTGCAGGCCTCCTGGATTCTATCGACCAGCTTTTTGAAAAATATAATGCTTTTTTTTGCAGGAGAATGATTATGGGGTAAAGTATGGGCTTGGAAATGCACAGATGTTTGTGATCGAAGGGATGGATAAAGTCCGGGAAGTGATCGAAAAGAACAGAAAACGAAAGCTTGTAAAACATAAAAAGCTTTCAAATAACCGTATTATAGAGATCGATAACTGTTCTCCACTCGAAATACGGAAACTCCAGAACAATCTCACGATGATCGCAGACCAGGCGAGGGAATCGAATTCGTTTACGGAAAAGGGAAAAGAAAGCCTGCACTTCAACAGTTGCATGAGGAACTGGAACAATGCGGAAAACGACTGATGGAATATAAAGAATGCTTTGAGATCATGGGAAAAGACAGAAACAGTTATTCCAAAACAGATTTGGAAGCAACTTTTATGCGTATGAAAGAAGATCACATGCCAATATCCAGAGCGAACGGGGAATCCTGAAACGCCAGACACGTTCCATTCAGACAGAGGGACATTTTGGAGACATCAAGGAAAACGAGAACTTCCGGCGCTTTAACGACCGCTCGGCAGATAAGGTATATAAAGAATTTATGCTATATGCCATTGGCAGAAATATAAATAAGTATCATCGTTTTTTATATGAAAAACTGAGAAAATTTGAAGGAAAAACTGCCTAGAAAAAATGCGGCTTAAAAAAATCCAAACAAGGATTTTTTTTGCGGCCAAAACCAGAAAGTATTTATCAAAATAAAAATATCCTGAACAAGTTGCAGAGCCAGAAAGCTCTGTAACTGTCAGGATATTTTTGTTTGGTGCTGTCAGCTTTAAAAAACGTTATTTACCGACAGCCCCTTGCTTTTGCTAGTTGGTTGGCAAGAAAAGCAAGTGGGATACCAATTTTTAGAATGTGAATATCATTTTAGATTTCTTGCCAGATTATATAAATTTTTGATTACATCAGTTTTCTGAAGAGGGCTTTCAGATCTTCTACGGATGCGTCTTTTGGATTTCCAGGTGCGCAGGCATCGGCGTGGGCAGATTCTGCGAGGAACTGGAGATCTTCTTCTTTGAGGGCTTCGAGTTTGGATGGGATTCCTACGTCTTCAGAGAGTTTGCGGACTGCATCTACAGCTGCTTTTCTGTATTCTTCCTGAGACATATTATCTACGCCTTCAACTCCCATTGCGCGGGCGATTTCACGGTATTTTTCTCCTGTGCAGTCTGCATTGTATTCCATTACGATCGGAAGCATCATTGCACATGCAACACCGTGTGGTGTGTCATAGACTGCTCCAAGGGTATGAGCCATTGAGTGAGCGATTCCAAGACCTACGTTTGAGAAGCCCATTCCGGCAATGTACTGTCCAAGAGCCATTCCTTCTCTTCCTTCTTTGGTGTTTTTTCAACAGCACCGCGGAGAGATTTGGAGATAATCTCGATTGCTTTTAAGTGGAACATATCTGTCATTTCCCATGCTGCTTTTGTGGTATAGCCTTCGATCGCATGAGTTAATGCATCCATACCGGTTGAAGCGGTCAGTCCCTTTTGGCATAGAGGACATCATTTCCGGGTCTACAACAGCGATGATTGGCATATCATGTGGGTCTACACAGACGAATTTACGTTTCTTTTCTACATCTGTTACTAACATAGTTGATCGTAACTTCTGCAAAGCAGTACCGGCTGTTGTCGGAACGGCAATGATCGGAACGCAAGGTTTCTTTTTGTCGGAGCCACACCCTCCAGGCTTCTTACGTCCTCAAATTCCGGATTTGCAATGATAATGCCGATCGCTTTTGCCGTATCCATAGAAGATCCGCCGCCGATTGCAATAATGTAATCAGCACCTGAATTTTTGAAAGCCTGTACACCGTTCTTTACGTTTTCGATGGTCGGGTTTGCTTTGATATCGGAGTAGATTTCGTAAGCAAGACCTTCGCGGTCTAAAATATCCGTTACTTTGGAAGTAACATTGAATTTGATCAGATCCGGGTCAGAACATACAAGAGCTTTTTTGAAACCATGAGTTTTTTGCTTCTGTTGCAATCTCTGCGATTGCACCTGCACCGTGATACGAGGTCTGGTTGAGCATAATTCTGTTTGCCATGATACATATCTCCTTTTCGTTTATGGTAAAATCACTTGTTTCTGATACTATTTTAACAATAAGAAGGTGGTAAAAAAAGTTACAGAATATGAAAAGTGTAACATTTATACAAAAGCTTAAGACAAAATATGCAAATCAGTGAAAAGTTGCACAAGTTTTTCCGGCATGCCAAGTACCAGTTGTTTTGCAAGCTGCGCAGGCGGAAATTTCATTCCGCCAAGCAGCCATTTGACAGTCATGTAAATCGAGCCACGGCAGTACATCTCTAAAAGAAATGAAGTTTCTGCATCCGGCCGTCTTCCAGTTTTCTGGAAAATAAGATTTGAATAGAATTCCAGAATCAGTTCAAAATCATGTTCTTTTAAAGAGTTCTGATCATCAGAGCGGAATGCTGCAGCGAAAAACAGGTGCTCTTCCTTTAAATATTCAAATTTTTTGACCAGTCCGTCATAAACAGTGGAACCTTCTCCCATATGTTCAAATGATTTTAGAAGAAGTTTGTCGAAATACCAGTTGATCAGATCGTACTTATCCAGAAAATTGCGGTAAAAGGTCTGGCGTGTGACGCCGCAGACTTCCACAATCTGGCGGATGGTGATATCATCGACAGAAGTGGTCTTCATGCAGGTTTTCATTGCTTCGGCGAGCCGGTATTTGGTAGATTCGGATTTGGCCATGTTCAATTCTCCTTAATCGTAGGCATGTTTTTTCTATATAAATAGTACGGTATGATCAAAGCTGTGGTAGTGATCCAGGAAATCGGATAACTAAGCATTACACAGGTTGTGGTATGGTGTGCCGGTAAGACAAACATAATCCACGGAATACGGATCAGACATACGCCGCCAAGTGTGATCAGTGTCGGCAAAGCAGGACATCGCCGGTTCCGCGAAGTGCACCGGAGAGAACTTCAATAAATACATAAATAGTGTAGCACGGTGCCATAAAACGCATATCAATACCGATATTGATTACATTTTGATCTGTCGTAAAAATTGAGAACAGTGGGCGGCAGAAGATGGCTAAAAACAGTACGATCCCTCCGCACACAGCCACTGCCATGGCAAGGCAGATACGTACACTTTGAAAATACGTTTTTTTTACCTGCTCCATAATTTTGTCCGGCAAAGGTTGTGATCGCAATTCCGAATGCTCCGTTGACTGTCCAGAAAAGCGCATCCAGTTTACCAAAAGAAGCCCATGCAGCGGGCAGTATCGGTTCCGAAACCATTGATCGTCGCCTGAATAATGATATTGGTAATACTGTACATAAATGCCTGCAGTGCACTAGGAATACCGATGCGGAATTCCAGACGCAGCTTCAAAAGGTCTATGTGCAGTTTGCTCAGATAAAGCTTGCAGTCATCATATTTTTTTCATCAGTGCATTGGTGACAAGGATTGCACTTACTGCCTGTGAAATAATGGTTGCGATAGCGGCTCCGACAATTCCCATAGCAAATACGATTACCAGTACCAGATCGAGGATGATGTTTAGAAAACAACAGACGATCAGGTAATATAGTGGTCTGCGGGAATCACCGATGGAGCGCATGATGGCTGAGCCTATATTAAAGATCAAGGTACCGAAGATACCTAAAAAGTAAATCCGCAGATAAAGAATAGAATCCGCAAGTGTATCTGCAGGTGTATCGATGAGCTTCAAAAGAAATGGTGTTAAGGCTCCATCCGAGTATTGTAAATACAATACTGAGAATAACGGAAAAAGCATAGGCGGTATGCAGACTCTTTTGCAGATTCCGCTCATCCTTTGCACCATAAAACTGGGAAACAATTACAGATGCACCGCTTGCAAGTCCCGTAAAACATCCGATGATCAGATTGGAAAGAACGGCAGAAGATCCCCCGACTGCGGCAAGTGCGCCCTTTCCGACAAAACGACCGACGATGACAGCATCTACGGTGTTATAAAGCTGTTGAAACAAAGTTCCAACTACAATAGGAAAGAAAAAATCAATAATTGCTTCCAGATAACTCCTTCGGTAATCTGATTGGTTTTTTGTACTTTCGTTTGACATGTTAATAACCTCCATGAAAAAACTAAAAAAACATACCTAAACGAAGTATAACATGAAGTCGAAAGAAAAGATATCAGATGAAGAGAAGTTTCATAGAAATAAAACCAACTTTGACTAACACCGTATGAAATGGTACAATTGAAACACTACGAGAAAAAAGGAGTACAAAGAAATTATGGAAAAAACAGTTGAAGCAGTAATCTGCGGACATGAAATTACATCAGCAGAGGTAGATGCATTTATCGCAAGCCTTCCGAGAGAACAGCAGGTATACGCATCCCATCCGGATTTCCGCAAACAGTGTGTTGATCAGCTGATCGCAGTTTATGCACTTGCAAAATATGGTGAAGAAGAAAAGTTAGACGAGACAGAAAAGTTTAGAGCAATTCTGGAAAATGCAAGAAAAGATATCCTTGCACAGATGGCGATCGGCAAGATCTTTGAGGGAATCACAATTTCAGATGAAGAGATCAGAGAATATTTTGAAGCAAACAAAGCAAGATTTGCAAAAGGAGCATCTGTTCATGCAAAACATATTCTGGTTGATTCCGAAGACAAATGTAACAAACTACTTGAATCCATCGTAAGTGGTGGGAAAGCATTTGAGGATGTTGCAAAAGAATCTTCTACCTGCCCGTCAGGAGCAAACGGTGGAGACCTTGGCGAATTCGGGAAAGGACAGATGGTCAAAGAATTCGAAGATGCCGCATTTGCAAAAAGCAGAAATCGGACATGTGGTTGGACCGGTCAAGACACAGTTTGGATACCATCTGATCAAAGTGGAAGATAAGAAAGAAGCCGAAGATGCGAAGCTTGATGATGTAAAAAGAGCAGATTAAGAGTGAGATCATGCAGAAAAAGCAAGCAGGAGGCTTATACCGCGAAGGTGGAAGCACTGAAGAAGAAATATATGGCATAGTATTTGCCAGGATTTCATTCGATTGATAAAAAACAGCAGGACAGATTAATTTTTATCGGATCTGCACCCATTGCGCAGGCAATCCTTCTATCTGGAATCACTTGTGCTTTGCCAACTCTCATTTATGAAATATTTGTGAAAACTCCCCGCAGATTTGACGAAACACGAAAAAGTTGTAGTATATATGACGGAATTGTTACAGAAGTGTTAAGAAACGGAGGTACGGATGCAGATTCGCAGTGCAGCAAAATGGATCGCGCGGCAGCAGGGATACTGGTTGGCGCCGTTATCGTAGGATTTACATTAAAAGATACTACATATATAGAAGCAAAATTAGAACAGATCAAAGGAGCAAGACAGTCTGTTACAGCAGTGGAGAAAACGACAGCAAAGACGCAGAAGATAAAAAATGCGGAAATAGTGAAAGAGACACCCCTTCCGGAGAGTAGCTGTATTTCTGATTTTGCATTTACAGGACAGATGCCGGAGCTTCCTACTGGATGTGAGATCACATCTCTTACAATGGTTTTGAATTATTATGGATATTCTGCAGATAAGATGGCAATGGCACTCGAATATTTACCGACAGTTGGATGGACCAACACTTATTACGGAGACAATGAAACTTTATATGGAAATGATATTTACAATTATTTTATAGGAAATCCACAGTCAGAGACGGATGGATTAAGCTGCGGAGCAGGAGCAATCGTGACGGCAGCAGATGGCTATCTTGCAGATAATGGAAATGCAATGAAAGCAGAGGACGAGACAGGATCAGAGCCGGAACAGCTGTATCGTTTTGTAAGTGAAGGAACCCCCGTGGTTGTATGGGGAACAATTGGTATGGAAGAACGTCAGATAATGGAAAGCTGGAATACGGAAGATGGAAGAGAAGCCAGCTGGGCGATGAACGATCATTGTGTTGTACTGATCGGATACAGTGTAGACAGTGTGACTGTTGCAGACCCGATCGAAGGGATTGTGAGCTATGACAGAGCACAGTTTGAATCGGCTTTTCGTTCCAGAGGTAATCAGTGTGTGATTTTGAAGAATGTACAATAGAGAAGTGGGAGGTACTTTGCAGATAAAGACAGTCTGTGAAGTATCTCTTCTTTATATATGTGATGAGCTGAGTGCAGAGTTTCGTCTGCTTAAGGAAAGAAGATCAGGATTGTAAAAATATTTGAGAAGAAGTTTGCCAAAGGATTGACAATTATTTGTTTTTGGTATCTTTAGACTATGGTACAAACGTTAGTCTAAAAAAGCGAAATGACAAGAAGGAGAGCTACCATGAATTTAGTAACGAATATTCAGAAGTATTCGATCCATGACGGAGATGGAATCCGTACTACTGTATTTTTTAAAGGATGTCCATTAAAGTGCGAGTGGTGTCACAACCCTGAGACACAGCGTTTTGAGAGAGAACTTCAGTGTGATAAAGAAAAGTGCGTCGGATGTGGAACCTGTGCGAAGATCTGTCCGAACGATGCCATCACGATGGTAGATGGAAAGCCGGAGCTTGACAAAGAGAAATGTCAGCTTTGCGGAAAATGCGATAATTTCTGCCCACAGGGCATTCGGGAGATTGTCGGGCAGGAGTATCCTGTAAAGGAACTGGTAAAAGAACTGATGAAAGACCGGATGTTTTATGAACAGTCCGGCGGTGGAGTCACACTTTCCGGCGGGGAAGTGATGGCGATGTCAACGGATTATATTTTACAGATCGCGAGAAAGCACTTAAAAAAGAAGAAATTTCGCTTACCATTGACACCTGCGGATATGTTTCGTATGATAAATTTGAAGCAATTTTACCGTATGTAGATACGTTTTTATATGACGTAAAAGTGATGGATCCGGAATTACATAAAAAGTATATCGGAGTTGACAATAAGCTGATCCTGGATAACCTGGTGAAGCTTTCAGATGCAGGGGCAAGGATTTACATCCGAATCCCGACGATCAAAGAAGTGAACGGCAATGTGCAGAATATGGAAGATACCATTCATTTTCTGAAGAAACACGGCATTCACCCGGCACAGGTTAATCTCTGCCTTACCATAATACAGGAAGCAGTAAATATCCGAAGCTGGGTATGGAATATCAAGGGAACTGATTTACATGCACCGGAAAAAGAAGAGATGGAAAGTTTTGTAAAGCTTTTTCAGGATGCAGGATATACCAACACAAAAATAGGAGGATAAGAAAATGGCAAGAGGCATGAATGAAAGAATTCAGAAGCTGAGAGAGCTGAGTGTTACCACACCGGTACATATCGATCTGGAAAGAGCAAAAATCGAGACAGAATTTTACAAAGAAAATGACGGAAAGTATTCTATCCCGGTTATGAGATCTATGGTGTTAAAAGAGTATTTCTCTAAAAAGACACTGTATCTGGGAGAGGGAGAACTGATCGTAGGAGAGAAAGGAAAAGATCCACAGGCTTCTCCTACATTCCCGGAACTTTGCTGCCACAGCAAAGAAGATATGGTAGTTATGAGTGAACGTGACCTCGTATCTTTCCATACAACAGAAGAAGATCGTGAGATCCAGGGAGAAGGAAATCATTCCTTACTGGTCAGGACGAAGCATGAGAGAGAAGATCCTTGCAGCTATGACTCCGGAATGGAATGACTGCTATTCAGCAGGTATGTTCACAGAGTTTATGGAGCAGAGAGGACCTGGACATACATGCGGTGGTGAACAGAACTTTAAAGTTGGATATCTGGAATACAAAGAAAAGATCAAAAAACCATGGATGCTCTTGATTTCATGAATGATCCTGAAGCATATGACAAGATGGAAGAATTAAAAGCCATGGATATTTCCTGTGATGCAGTGATCATCCTTGGTGAGAGATATCACAAACTGGCTCTTGAAATGGCAGAAAAAGAAGCAGATCCTACTCGTAAGAAAGAATTAGAGCAGATCGCAGCCAACCTGGAAGTTGTACCGGCTCACAAACCGCAGACCTTCTGGCAGGCAATCCAGTTATACTGGTTTACACATCTGGCAGTTACAACAGAGCTGAACCCATGGGATGCATTCAGTCCGGGACGTCTTGATCAGCATCTGATCAAATACTATGAAGCAGATACAGAAGCAGGAATTCTGGATGATGACAAAGCAAAAGAACTCTTAGAGTGCTTATGGGTAAAAGTCTACAACCAGCCGGCACCTGTTAAAGTAGGTATCACATTAAAAGAAAGTGCTACTTATGTAGACTTTGCGAATATCAATACAGGTGGAGTTACACCAGATGGTAAAGACGGCGTTAACGCAGTCAGCTATCTGATCCTTGACTGTATGGATGAGATGAAGCTTGTACAGCCAAACTCTAACGTAACCATCAGCAAGAAGACTCCTGCACGTTTCCTTAAAGAGAGCATGTGAGATCTCAAGAAAAGGATGGGGACAGCCGGCATTCTATAATACAGAAGCACAGATCATGGAACTTGTCAATGCAGGTAAATCTCTGGAAGATGCACGTCGCGGCGGATCTTCAGGTTGTGTAGAGACAGGAGCATGGGGAAGTGAAGCATATATCCTGACCGGTTATATGAATATTCCGAAGATTTTCCAGCTGACTCTTTACAACGGTTATGATGCAATGTCAGGCAAACAGCTCGGACTGAAGCTTGGTTATGCAAAAGATTTTAAGACATTTGATGAACTGTGGGAATGCATTCAAGAAACAGATGAAGCATTTCATCGATATCAAGATCCGTGGAAACAACGTAATCGAGAGATTATATGCAGAAAATATGCCGGCACCGTGTCTTTCCGTTGTAACAAACGACTGCATCAGCAATGCAAAAGACTACAATGCAGGTGGAGCAAGATACAACACCAACTACATTCAGGGTGTTGGTATCGGAACTGTTACAGACTGTATCACAGCTGTTAAATACAATGTATTTGACAAGAAGAATTTCACAATGGAAGAACTGCTTGAAGCAATGGATCACAACTTTGAAGGTTATGATGCAATCTTCCGTATGGTACACGATAAGACTCCAAAATATGGTAATGACGATGACTATGCAGATTCTATCATGCAGGATGTATTCAACCTGTATCATGATCTGATCACAGGACGTCCGACTATGAGAGGCGGACAGTACGGAGTAGATATGCTTCCTACAACATGCCACGTATACTTTGGAGAAGTAATCGGAGCAACTGCTAACGGACGTAAAGCACACATCCCGGTTTCAGAAGGTATTTCACCGGAGAAATCCGCAGATGTGAACGGACCGACAGCAGTTATCAAATCCTGCGCTAAGATGGATCATCTTGCTACAGCAGGAACACTTCTGAATCAGAAGTTCACACCGGACGTCGTAGCAGGAGAGAAAGGTCTTGACAATATGGCAAGTCTGATCCGCAGCTACTTTGCAATGGATGGACATCACGTACAGTTCAACGTTATCGACAGAAAGACTCTGCAGGAAGCGCAGAAGCATCCGGAAGATTACAGAGATCTGATCGTGCGTGTTGCAGGATACAGTGATTTCTTCCGTAACTTAAGCAAACCGCTTCAGGATGAGATCATCAACCGTACAGAGCAGTCATTCGAATAGAAAATAACCAGAGAGAAATTGAAAAGGTTAAATAAAGGAAGAGGCAGGAGCACCGCAATGCAGAGAGTAATCTGTGTGTGGTGCTTCTGTTTTTTTTGAACAATGAAAAACATTTTCAAATTTCATTGACATATAAAAATAATGTGATAAAATGAAAACGATTTCCAAATTGAAGGGAGGAGGTCAGTATGGCAAAAGCACCATATAAAACAAAACAAATGACCGAAATACTTACCTTCCTGAAATCGGTACAGGGAAGACATGTTACTGTGAATGAAATCTGCGATTTTTCAGGGAAAAGGGATTTCCGTCGGAACCACGACCATTTACCGTCATCTGGAGAGGATGGTGAAAGAAGGTCTGGCCGCGAAGTATGTAATAGACGGTTCGAGCAGTGCCTGTTTTGAATATATCGGAGATCATGGGGAAGAATATGAAAACTGCTATCATTGTAAATGTGAGAAATGTGGGAAGCTGATCCATTTACAGTGCAATGAGATAGAAAGCTTAAAACAGCATATGCAGACAGCATCATGATTTTCAGATGGATCCGCATCGTACCGTGTTTTACGGAATCTGCGGTGAATGCAGTAAGAAAGAATAAATAAAATTTATTAACAGATGAAATCTGGGAAAGGAGAAGGAGATGGATACAGGAAAGAAAAAAAGTATGGCAGCGGTTATATGTATTTTTCTTATATTTGTAACCTTTTGCTTCTCTTTTTTATGTTGCCAGAGAGGAAGATCATAACTGTACGGGAAAGGACTGCCCGATCTGTGCCTGCGTTCATCAGGCAAAGCAGGTCCTTCGGAATCTGGGAACAACACCTGCAGTAGGATTTTTTGTCAGTCCGGTGATCTTTATCGCAGAAACTGTTATTTTGCCGGGGTTCTGGATCATTTTGTCGATTTCGTTAGTTCATCAAAAGGTAAGATTAAATGATTGAATAAAACTTTTTATAAAGCAGAAAGGGTATGAAAAGTCATACCTTTCCTTTGGATATGATGAGCATGTATGGCTGTCTGTAAAAAATGCAGAAGTGCTGAGTAAGGCAATTGCAGACGCGCTGGAAAAAGCAGACCCGGATCATAAGGATATTTATCAGGAGAATGCATCTGCATACAGTGAAAAGCTGAAAGACCCGGATGCTAAGTACCAGGAAGTTGTTGATGGCGCGTCAAAAAAAACAGTGCTGTTTGGCGATCGTTTTCCATTCCGTTATCTGGTAGATGATTATGGATTAAGCTATTATGCTGCAGTTGTCGGATGAAGATTATCCGGAACAGGAAACAGAAATTATCGTTCAAGGAACGTTCGAGACATATAAAGAATCAAATGATGAGACTTTGTATTGCAGGATCACAGATGCGGATATGCAGAAAAAAATAAGAAGAGAAAAGATGGATCATGAAGGAATACGGGAAAAAGATTAGCAGATATTTGATGAAAAACAAAAAAGGAAGATTTTATTGTGTGGCAGGTGTGTTGTATCTGCTGGCAATTTTGTTTGTCATGAATGATGCCTGGCTGTATCAGACACCGATCGTGAAAGTGACAAAAGTGGTGACAATTGTAGAAGGGAAAAGCAAAAGTACACGTGGAACAGAAGAAACGAAATATAAGCAGAGTCTTTATGGCAAAATCATAAACGGAGAAGACAAAGGAAAAGAAGTCCGGATTGCCAATGAATACACAACAACAGAAATGGCTGACCAAAAATACCATAAAAGGTGACCGGGTGTTTTATAAGGGATCATCGATCATTGGAGTAAAGCGGGATACGATGCTGGTTGTTATGCTTGGCTTCCTTGCACTTCTGCTCCTTGGGATTGCCGGACGGCAGGGCGGTTTGACGATCATAACAGCAATGATGAATATCCTGATTTTTGTGATCGGTTTCTGGACGGCGGATGACACATCGGAAATTCTAAGTGTATGTAGCAGACTGATTCTTTTTTTTTGCAGTGGTAACGCTTGTTGGATTAAATGGAATCCACAGGAAAACTTTTTGCCGCACTATTGACAACACTATGTGTCCTGCTTATGATCATGGGGATATTTGATCTTGTTATGCAGCATATGGAAGAACTGGATTATTCGACGATGGAATATCTGGGCAGTATTGATAATCCGGATGAAATTTTCCATGCAGAGATCCTGTTGTCAGGACTCGGTGCCATCATGGATGTGGCGGTTGCCATATCGGTGGCTTTAAGCGAGATTGTTGAGCAGAAACCGGAAGTAAAATTTGTGGAACTTTTCCGTTCGGGCAGAGATCGGATATGACATTATGGGAACAATGATCAATGTGCTGTTGTTTGTGTTTGGCTGCGGTCTGATTCCTACATGTTTGATCCGGATGAACAATGAGGTGCGTTTTGTTACCATTGTAAAATTGCATATTCCATGTGAATTATGCCGTTTCTTTGTAGAAAGTATCGGAATTGTACTGGCGATCCCAGTGTCTATTTTCATAACAGCAGTTATGATGAAACTATCTGTGAAAAAGAGGAAAAAGATGTTGATCATATTGGAACTGATTCTAATGATAGTAATAGTGCTTGTTGGAGGGGACAGAGGCGCCATGTCTCTGATCGCTCTGGCGGGAAATATTTTGTGCCTGAGTCTTGCAATCTGGCTTTATGCCGTCGGAGCACCCGTGTTTCTGGTTACTGCCGGTGCAGGAATTTTAATTTCCTGTATCACTTTGTTTTATCAAAATGGGACGAATATTAAAACCTGGAGTGCATTTCTTGCCGTTGCAATTACAATGTGTGTGTTATTTGCATTTATTTATCTGGTCGTATGGAAAAGTGGGGCGGGAGGCTTGAATGAGATCCAGGCAGCCGGAGAAGATGTTTTCTATTATAATATGAACCTGGATATCAGTATGCCCAAGGTTGCAACAGCCGTAATTGTACTCAGCACGTTAGGAGCTGTAATCGATATGGCACTGACAGTAACAACTTCCGTATATGAGGTGAAATGTCATAAGCCGGATATCAAAATGAATAAACTGGTTCAAAGTGGAATGAAGATTGGAAAAGATGTGATCGGAACAACGGTTAATACGTTATTGTTTGCATATCTGGGAGAATCGCTGTTGTTATTCGCGTATTTGAGAATGCAGAATTATTCCATTGAGCTGTTGCTCAACTCCAAAATTCTTTTTCAGAACTGTATTTCCATGATTTTTGGAGCAATTTCCTGCACAATGATAATGCCGGTTTCAGCGGTTTTGATCGCAAAAACTGTGAGCTTTTTGATTGGATGGAAAGTAGTAAATAGCAGGTTGACAGCAGGAAAATATCTGTGATAAACTTGTTTAGAATTAAACTGTTTACGAATGAACAATTTATTCGTGAACAGTTTTTTTTTTTGAAGAAGCAAAAAGTGGAAGGAGGAAAGTCATTTGTGTGAAGGATGTGAAGAGCGAATCCACGTAGGACATCAGGTGCACCGGATAGACCGTTCGATTTCAAAACTGCTGGAAATGCGTGTAAAAGAAGAAGGACTGGATGAGATTGCCCTGATGCATGGCTGGATCTTACGTTATCTATATGAACATCAGGATAAGGAAATCTATCAGAAAGATATAGAAAAGTATTTTGGTATCTGCCGTTCAGCGGTAACAAATATTATCCAGACTCTGGAGAAAAAGGGTACATCTGCCGTGCATCGGTTGCAAATGATGCGCGTCTGAAAAAAGTAATGCTGACAGAAAAGGACGGGAAAACCATGAAAAACTGGGAGAAATTTTTCAGAAAATGGATGCGCAGTTGGAAGAAGGCATTACAGAAGAAGAATTACATGCATTTATGCATGTGATCGATAAAGTTTATTACAATATGGAAAAAATGAAAGGAGAGAATTCATGATTCGGACTTTATTAAAAGAAGTAAAAGAATATAAAGCGGCATCGATCGCAACACCGTTTTTATGATTCTGGAAGTATTGTTTGAGACATTGATTCCATTTCTGATGGCATCTATTATCGATAAGGGTGTCAATACCGGAGATATTCACCATATTTACAAAGTTGGTGGAATTATGATCGTAGCAGCATTTTTAGGCCTGCTTGCCGGAATGGCGGGAGGACGTTATGGAGCGAAGGCTTCTACAGGTTTCGCAAAGAATTTGAGAAATGCAATGTTTGATCGGATTCAGACATATTCGTTTGCAAATATTGATCATTTCAGTACAGCAGGACTGGTAACACGTCTGACAACAGATGTAACAAATGTGCAGAATGCGTATCAGATGATGTTACGTATGATGATGAGAGCACCGGCAAGTATGATCTGTGCAATGGTGATGGCATTTATGATCAATGCCAGACTGGCAAGTATTTACCTTGTGGCAGTTGTGATCCTGGGAGTGATCCTCTTCTTTATCATTCGTCATGCAACGGCTTATTTCCAGCAGGCATTTCCAAAATATGATGCTTTAAATGCATCCGTTCAGGAAAATGTATCTGCGATCCGTGTTGTAAAAGGCATATGTAAGAGAAGAACAGGAAACAAGTAAATTTCAGTATGCAAGTAAGAATATTTACGATATTTTTGTAAGAGCAGAGAAAAATGTTATATGGAACTCACCGATCATGATGTTCACTGTTTATACCTGCATCATCCTGATCAGCTGGTTTGGTGCGAAGATGATCGTAGTGAAATCGTTGACAACAGGAGAGTTGATGAGTCTTCTTGCATACTGTATGAACATTCTGATGAGTCTGATGATGCTGTCTATGGTATTTGTCATGATTTCCATGAGTATGGCAAGTATGCAGCGTATAGCAGAAGTACTGGATGAAACTAGCGATATCCATAATCCGGAACATCCGCTTTATGAAGTCGCAGACGGAAGCATTACATTTAAAAATGTAGACTTTTCTTATAAAAAGACAGTGCAGAGAAAGTCCTGAAGAATATCAATCTGGACATCCATTCCGGTGAGACGATTGGCATCATTGGAGGAACCGGAAGTGCGAAGACGAGTCTGGTGAATCTGATCAGTCGTCTGTATGATGTGACGGACGGAGAGATTCTGGTTGGTGGAAAAAATGTCAAGGATTATGATCTGGAAGTACTGAGAAACCAGGTATCTGTTGTATTGCAGAAAAATGTACTGTTTACCGGAAGTATTCTGGATAACCTGCGCTGGGGAAACAAAGAGGCGACCGACGAAGAATGTATGGAAGCATGTCGGCTTGCATGTGCAGATGAATTTATCGAGCGCTTCCCGGATAAATATAATACCCACATTGAGCAGGGAGGAAACAACGTATCCGGTGGTCAGAAGCAGAGACTGTGTATTGCAAGAGCACTGCTTAAGAAACCGAAGATCCTGATCCTGGATGATAGTACCAGTGCGGTAGATACTGCTACAGATGCGAAGATCCGCCGTGCATTCCGTGAAGAAATCCCGGATACAACAAAGCTGATCATTGCACAGCGTGTATCCAGTGTGCAGGATGCAGACCGTATCATCGTTATGGATGAAGGGCAGGTTCATGGATTTGGTACACACGAAGAATTGCTGAAGACCGATGAAATTTACCGCGAAGTATACGAATCGCAGACTCAGGGCGGAGGAGATTTTGATGAAAACGGAGGTGAAGCATAATGCCAAGACCGATGGGAAGACCACAGAATAAAGTGAAATATCCGGGGAAACTTTTTGATGCGTCTGATAAACTACATTTTCCGTGATTATAAAGTTCATTGTATTGCAGTATTTATCCTTATATTTGTAGGAGTTATCGCAAATGTGCGGGGAACGATGTTTACAAGAGATCTGATCGACAAATATATTACACCGTTCCTGTTGTCTGGTGGTACACCGAACTTTTCACCGCTTGCACATGCAATTGAAAGGGTTGCGGTATTTTACGGAATCGGAATCGTTGCGACTTACGCATATAACCGTATCATGATCAATGTGACACAGGGAATGATGATGAATATGCGTAATGAGCTGTTTGAACATATGGAAAAGCTGCCGATCAAATATTTTGATACCCATGCGCATGGAGATATCATGTCAATCTACACAAATGATATTGACACGCTGCGTCAGATGATCAGCCAGAGTATTCCGCAGATCATCAACAGCGGATTTACGATCATCAGTGTATTTGTCAGTATGTTGATCTTAAATATTCCACTTACGGTTGTGACGATGATCATGGTTGCAATTATGATATTTGGTACCAAGAAAGCCGCCGGACAGAGCGGGAAATATTTCCTGGAACAGCAAAAAAATCTTGGTAAAGTCAACGGCTTTATCGAAGAGATGATGGATGGCCAGAAGGTTGTCAAGGTATTCTGTCATGAGGAAGAAAGTAAGGCAGAATTTAAAGAGCTGAATGAGGCACTTTTTGTAAGCGCAGACCGTGCGAATACCTATGCAAACTACCTCGGACCTTTGAATGCGCAGATCGGAAATATCAGTTATGTAGTCTGTGCGATTGTCGGAGGGCCCTTGCGCTGAATGGTGTGGGAGGATTTACACTGGGTGCACTGGCAAGCTTTCTGACATTCAATAAAAGCTTTAGTATGCCGATCAACCAGGTCAGCCAGCAGATGAATGCTATTGTAATGGCACTTGCAGGAGCAGAGCGTATCTTTACCCTTCTGGATGAGAAAGTGGAAGTAGATGACGGGTATGTGACTCTGGTCAATGTGAAAAAAGAAAATGGAAAACTTATAGAATGTAAGGAACATACCCGATGCTGGGCATGGAAGCATACACATCAGGCAGATGGTTCGGTAGATTATATTGAGCTTAAGGGAAATGTAGTATTTGATGGTGTGGATTTCGGGTACAATAATGATAAGATCGTGCTTCATGATGTGAAATTGTATGCAGAGCCAGGACAGAAAATTGCCTTTGTAGGTTCGACAGGGGCAGGAAAAACAACTATTACAAATCTGATCAACCGGTTTTATGATATTCAGGATGGAAAAATCCGCTACGATGGAATTAATATAAACAAGATTCGGAAAGCGGATCTGCGACGTTCCTTGGAATTGTACTGCAGGATACACATCTGTTCACAGGAACGGTAAAAGACAATATCCGTTTTGGAAAACTGGATGCAACAGATGAAGAAATCTTTTGCAGCAGCAGAATTGGCAAATGCAGATGGATTTATCCGCAGACTTCCGGAAGGATATGATACGGTTATCACCGGGGATGGGGCAAACTTAAGCCAGGGACAGAGACAGCTTCTTGCAATTGCCAGAGCAAAGCAGTTGCAGATCCGCCGGTACTGATCCTGGATGAGGCTACAAGCTCTATTGATACGCGTACTGAACGTATTATTCAGGAAAGCATGGACAGACTGATGCATGGACGTACTACGTTTGTGATCGCACACCGTCTGTCTACGGTTCGGAATTCCGACTGTATCATGGTTTTGGAACAGGGACGCATTATTGAAAGAGGTACCCATGACCAACTGATTTCAGAAAAGGGAAAATATTATCAGTTGTACACCGGGAATGCAATTGAATAAGATTCAAAAAGACAGGATGTTACTGTCCACAGTACTTGTGACCAGCAACGCATCTCGCCATTTTAAATCGCCTTTGGCGATGGGCGAGATGCCGTTCAAG